>CEAB01010216.1_pt1 | contig 281091 bp, 237 predicted proteins | sample 557651 | NCBI WGS metagenome assembly CEAB01 (sample SAMEA3182046, study PRJEB8094) | gut metagenome | biome: human; feature: gut; material: Stool; isolation source: human stools | place: Canada | collected 2011-11-15 | reverse complement strand
ATACTGCAATCCTCCGACCGTATGCGGGATATGCTCAACACTTTGCTTGACTTCTTCCGCCTGGACAACGGCAAGGAACAGCCCCGTCTGTCACCCTGCCGGATTTCTGCAATCACGCACACACTTGAAACGGAGTTCATGCCTGTTGCCGTGAACAAAGGGCTGTCCTTGTCCGTGAAGACTGGACACGATGCCATTGTATTGACCGACAAAGAGCGAATAATACAAATCGGGAATAACCTGCTGTCAAACGCTGTCAAGTTCACAGAAGAAGGCGGTGTTTCTTTGATTACTGAATATGATAATGGAGTTCTGACACTGGTCGTTGAAGATACAGGTACAGGCATGACAGAAGAGGAACAGAAACAAGCGTTCGGTGCGTTTGAACGTCTATCAAATGCCGCCGCAAAGGAGGGTTTCGGGCTTGGGCTTGCCATAATGCGTAATATTGTGTCGATGCTTGGCGGAACAATCCGTTTAGACAGCAAGAAAGGGAAAGGCAGTCGTTTCACAGTTGAAATTTCTATGCAGGAAGCTGAAGAACAGCTTGGATATACAAGCAATACACCTGTTTATCATAACAATAAATTCCATGATGTTGTCGCCATTGACAATGATGAGGTATTACTTCTGATGCTGAAAGAGATGTACTCCCAAGAAGGAATACACTGCGACACTTGCACCGATGCTGCGGAACTGATGGAAATGATACGCCAGAAAGAATACAGCCTGTTGCTGACAGACTTGAATATGCCCGGTATAAACGGTTTCGAATTACTGGAACTGTTGCGTTCGTCCAACGTGGGCAATTCACCAACAATCCCGGTGGTTGTGGCAACCGCTTCGGGCAGTTGTAACAAAGGGGAACTATTGGCAAAAGGCTTTGCCGGATGCCTGTTCAAACCGTTCTCCATATCGGAACTGATGGAGGTTTCCGACAGGTGTGCCATAAAAGCGACACCGGACGGGAAACCGGACTTTTCCGCCTTATTGTCCTATGGCAATGAAGCCGTCATGCTGGAAAAGTTGATAACTGAAACAGAAAAGGAAATGCAGGCGGTACGGGATGCAGCAAAAGAAAAAGACCTGCAAAAGCTGGATTCCCTGATCCACCACCTGCGCAGTTCGTGGGAGGTGCTCCGTGCCGACCAACCGCTGAATGTACTTTACGGATTGCTTCGTGGCGATGCTCTCCCGGATGGTGAAGCGTTAAGCCATGCCGTGACTGCCGTGCTGGATAAGGGAGTGGAAATAATACGGTTGGCAGAAGAGGAAAGGAGAAAATACGAAGATGAATAAGACAAAAATAATTGTGGTGGAAGACAACATCGTGTATTGCGAATATGTCTGCAATATGCTGTCACGGGAGGGCTACCGCAATATGAAGGCTTACCACCTCTCAACCGCGAAGAAACATCTGCAACAGGCAACAGATAATGATATCGTGGTTGCCGACCTGCGTCTGCCTGACGGCAGTGGCATAGACCTTTTGTGCTGGATGCGAAAGGAGGGAAAGATGCAGCCCTTCATCATTATGACCGACTACGCCGAAGTTAATACCGCCGTGGAAAGCATGAAACTCGGCTCGATAGACTATATTCCCAAACAGCTTGTGGAGGATAAACTTGTCCCCCTGATCCGTTCCATACTGAAAGAACGTCAGGCAGGACAACGCCGTATGCCTATATTCGCCCGTGAAGGTTCCGCCTTTCAGAAAATCATGCACCGCATAAGGCTGGTAGCCGCCACCGATATGAGCGTGATGATATTTGGTGAGAACGGCACGGGCAAGGAGCATATTGCCCACCTGTTGCATGACAAGAGCAAACGTGCAGGCAAGCCATTTGTGGCGGTGGACTGCGGTTCACTCTCCAAAGAGCTTGCACCGTCGGCTTTCTTCGGACACGTCAAAGGTGCATTTACAGGTGCGGACAATGCCAAGAAAGGATATTTCCATGAGGCGGAAGGCGGCACGTTGTTTCTGGACGAGGTAGGAAACCTCGCGTTGGAAACCCAACAGATGTTGCTCCGTGCCATACAGGAGAGGCGGTATCGCCCGGTCGGAGACAAGGCAGACCGGAATTTCAATGTCCGCATCATCGCTGCTACCAATGAAGATTTGGAGGTATCGGTGAATGAAAAGCGTTTTCGGCAGGATCTTCTGTACCGCCTGCACGACTTCGGGATAACCGTTCCTCCGTTGCGTGACTGTCAAGAAGACATTATGCCGCTGGCAGAGTTCTTCCGTGATATGGCAAACAGAGAGCTGGAGTGTAGCGTGAGCGGGTTCAGTTCCGAAGCACGTAAAGCGTTGCTGACACACGCATGGCCGGGCAACGTGCGGGAACTTCGGCAGAAAGTTATGGGTGCTGTATTGCAGGCGCAGGAAGGTGTTGTCATGAAAGAGCATCTGGAACTTGCCGTGACGAAACCGACCTCTACTGTCAGCTTCGCCTTGCGCAATGACGCGGAGGATAAGGAGCGGATATTGCGTGCGTTGAAACAGGCAAACGGCAACCGGAGTGTCGCCGCAGAACTGCTCGGCATAGGCAGGACAACACTATACAGCAAACTTGAAGAGTATGGACTTAAATATAAATTCAAGCAATCATAGCCCGTAATTCACTGAATTTGGCTATCTTTGCATAACATTTGAGAAAAACGGCGATTGGCAGGAGCTTTTCGCCGCCAACATATAGGATAAGACCGCAAGGCGTTTCAAGCGAAAATCTGGTAAATTGGAACTACGGAGACGATTGCGTGATGCTTATGCTATGCTTACGCATAGCGTGCATTCACGTACTCTCCGTAAAGGCTTTACCAGAGCCATCGCTTGAAGGTAGTGTGAATTGCACGCTACTTTTTTACCCTTGCCTAACGAAAGGAAACGATTATGGGTAAAGTTCAGATTCTCGCCGTACTGACGATGGACGGATGTCTTTCTTCAGAGTTATATGATAAAGCACATCAGGATTTGTGCCTTGACCGTTGCGGTCTTGATGAAATCAGGAAGAAAGCCTTTTACCGTGTGACACCGGACTATTCCATTTCAATGCTGCACGAATGGAGAAAAGACTGCACAAACATCCGTTACCTCGCGGAAGCCACACCGGACACGGCAGACTATATAAACGGACTGCTGCGGATGCACGCTGTGGATGAAATCATACTATACACCGTTCCTTTCATATCCGGAAGCGGACGACATTTTTTTAAGTCGGCTCTGCCAGAGCAACACTGGACGCTTTCCTCTTTGAAAAGCTATCCCAACGGTGTATGTCGCATTATCTATATCCTTGATAAAAAAGCAAGATAGCCAAAATGTGCGGCAAGCATACATTTCTATTTTCAGGAATAGAATAAATGTTCCGATTACAAACAATTTAAGTCGGAGATAATTTGTCCTTGTGAAAAAATACTGAATTTTATACCTCTGAAATCCAGCACTTTGTAAAATTGAGTGTTGGATTTTTTATTTTCTGCCGCGTTTTTTGCCAATTATATTCATGTGCGCACGCAGAAAACAAAGTGTAATTTTCAAAATTGACAGAACCATGAATTATTTCTTGCTGGCGGAAACCGACTTTTTCCGCCTGATAAACGAAGCCGGCGACTGCAATATGGAAACGGCATACACGGCTTTCGCCACCCAAGTGATCGAACTGTGCAACGGCGGCATGGACATGAACCTTACCGTCATCGCGCTTGCCTACATCGAAATCGAGTTGCAGCACCATCCCGTACGTAATCTGTCAGAAGAAAAAAGAGAGATTGCCGCCTACGTCAGCAAGGCTCTGTCTTTCGTAAGAAAGATGCAGAAATTCCTTGCCACGCCCCAAGTGCCACCACTAATATCCGCCAACAACGCAACAGAAACCACCGCCAGCCTTCTTCAATGGACGGGCAATGCCATCGACCTCGTGGAACTTATCTACGGCATAGACGTGATGGGCTGCATCAACAACGGCAATATGCCGCTCAAACAGCTCGCCCCACTTCTCTATAAGATATTCGGGGTTGATTCTAAAGACTGCTACCGCTTCTACACTGATATCAAACGCCGGAAGAACGAAAGCCGCACCTATTTCATTGACAGGATGCAGGAAAAACTGAACGAGAGAATGTTGCGTGATGAGGAGTTGGAGCGGATGAGAAAATAAAAAAATATCCATTACATATGAGAAGACAGGAATACTCGTATCCTGTCTTTTTATTTTCATTTAATTATATATTAATTAGCACAATATATGTGAGTTTTTCATTCCTATAAGGACAAATTTCAGAAACGTATGTCTGGTAAATTATTGAGTCATCATAGTATGAACATATATCATTACTAAAAACAATGAAACAACTTCCATAAGATTGTGGTTGTAAAAATCGCCATTTAATAGCCCGTTTTTTTTGTAAAATTCGCCAATTAAAAAAATATGATTATCTTTGCATTATATTTTATAAGGTATGGAAACAGTAAATAGAATACTTCAAGAGAAGATTACAGCACGAATCGCGCCCAATAAAGCAGTACTGATTTTTGGTGCTCGCCGTGTTGGTAAAACGGTAATGATGCGTAAAATTGTGGACAACTATTCAGGTAGGACGATGATGCTCAACGGCGAAGACTACGACACATTAGCACTATTGGAGAATCGCTCAATAGCCAATTATCGGCATTTATTGGATGGTATTGATTTGCTGGCTATTGATGAGGCACAGAACATACCACAAATCGGTAGTATTCTGAAGTTGATAGTTGATGAAATACCGGGAATAAGTGTCTTGGCAAGTGGTTCTTCGTCATTCGATTTGCTGAATAAGACTGGTGAACCGTTGGTCGGCCGCAGTACGCAATTTCTCCTTACACCATTCTCGCAACGGGAAATCGCACAGACGGAAACGGCACTTGAAACCCGCCAGAACCTCGAAGCGCGCTTGATTTACGGTTCCTATCCCGAAGTAGTAATGATGGAGAACTATGAACGTAAAACAGACTACCTACGTGATATTGTCGGTGCATACCTGCTTAAAGATATCTTAGCAATTGACGGCTTAAAAAATTCGAGCAAGATGCGCGATCTACTGCGATTGATAGCTTTTCAGTTGGGCAGCGAAGTTTCTTACGAAGAGTTAGGTAAACAACTCGGCATGAGCAAGACGACCGTTGAAAAATACCTCGACCTATTGGAAAAGGTCTTCGTTATCTATCGTCTGGGGGCTTATTCGCGTAACCTACGCAAGGAGGTTACAAAAGCTGGCAAGTGGTACTTCTACGACAACGGCATTCGCAATGCCATTATCGGGGCTTTCTCACCGCTGGCCATTCGGCAGGATGTCGGTGCGCTGTGGGAGAACTACATCATCGGAGAGCGGCGCAAAGCGAACTTCAATGAGGGACTGCACAGGGAGTTCTATTTCTGGCGCACCTACGACAAACAGGAAATCGACCTGATTGAGGAGAGTGCCGACAGTCTTACCGCCTTGGAGTTCAAGTGGGGAAATAAAATGCCGGCCGCACCGAAAGCCTTCCAAGAAGCCTATCCCTATGCCGAGTTTCATGTGGTAAATCGGGAGAATTATTTGGAGTTCGTATAATCAATAAATTACGTATATGGAAACAAAACTACAATCCAAACAGCAATATCCGCGGTTTATCCAAAATAAACCGTGTGGTATTGACAAATTCGATGGAGGTTCGCAAGAAAGGTTGGCAAAAACTATTGCTCGCCATTTTTGTCAGAATGATTCATTGGATGAGGAATGTACTTTACCTCGAATTATCGGCATCGAAGGTATTTGGGGATCTGGAAAATCCAACGTGGTTAAAATGTTGGAACGTGAATTATCAGACGACTATTACTTTTTTGAGTATGACGCATGGGGACATCAAGAGGACTTGCAACGCCGCTCTATATTGGAATTGCTTACAAGCAAACTTATTGATGATGGTATCCTATCTGGAAATGCAACAATAAAAGTCAAAGGTGGAGGTACGAAAACCGTATCATGGTCTGAAAAGCTGAAATATTTATTAGCCCGTAAAACGGAGACCGTAACCGAAAAATATCCCCTTATCAGTAATGGTATGGTTGCGGCATTTTTGGTTGCAGTTTTAACTCCGATATTTACATTTATTGCGTATGCAGTAAAACCTACACCCACAACATGGTGGTTTTCTTTATTGTCTATTATCATAGCTGCACTGCCAGTTCTTATTGCATTGTGCGTTTGGAAATGGGCATATAGCAAAGATCATAAATATGGATGGAGTTATATGTTAGCTATTTATCAAGATAAAGTCGAAAAGGACGTTTGCTATGAGACTTTGAGCGAAGACGAACCAACGGTTTACGAGTTCAAAACATGGATGCAAGACATTTCTGATTTTATCAAGGAAAAAGGACAACGTAAATTAGTCCTTGTTTTTGACAACATGGATCGTCTCCCCGCTGAAAAAGTAAAAGAATTATGGTCTTCTATCCATACGTTCTTCGCCGATAGCGGTTTTGAAAATGTTTGGGCTGTTATTCCTTTCGATGAAACACATTTAGCTTGTGCATTCGGAGATGAGACCGACGAACAAACGAAACAACTGACCAAGTATTTTATCAATAAAACTTTCCCTATTGTTTATCGTGTTGCTCCTCCTGTTATTACCGACTATCGAAGTATATTCAACAAACTGTTTGTTGAAGCATTTGGAGAAACAGAAAATGAAGCGAAAGAAACTATAAATCGGATATTCAGATTGGTAAATCCTAATGCCAATGTTAGGGAAATTATATCATATATCAATGAGATGGTCGCTCTTAAACAAGAGTGGTGTAACGAAATTTTGATGATAAACATAGCATTGTTCTGTTTGAAGAAGACGGATATTCTGGCAAATCCAGTAGAACAAATATTGTCCGGCGACTATCTGAATGGCATTCAAACAATAATTAACAATGATCTGCAAACACAACGCGAAATTGCAGCTTTGGTATATGGTGTCGATGTTGAAGATGCTCGACAAATTCCATTGAAAAAATATATTGAAGGCTGCATCAACGGAGAAGAAGACCACGACATAAATCAATATGCAGAGACTAATAAACAATTTGACACTGTATTAGAAGAAGTTATACAATGTATGGACAATGCGCTTATCGATAAGATTATACATTGTTTGCATAAATTAACTCGAAAGAGCGATGTTATTCTGCGTGTATGGCAAAGAATAGCACAATTGAAATTAAAAGAATCCATAGAGAAGCAGGTGTTCCCTGTCGAATACCAAGAACTGCTGTTGCATTTAGACACGGAAAGCCAAAACCATGTGATTGCTCAATTATATAAGAAGATAGTTCGGTTCAATGACTTCAATGGCGGCGACTATTTCAAAACGTTAGATGCAATAGACAGGTTTATTGCGCAAAATAAGTTGGCGTGCGATTTTACGTCATTGATTGAAGCAAAAACAGTCAAGCCAAATACATTTATCGATTATATTCAAGCTGCAAATGCAACAGATGCTGCCTATCGGGATAACGCGACAACTAAAGCATATAAATATTATCAAGTAGCAACAAATTCGGAGGCGCTCGATAATTATTTGGCAAACTTACTACCCGATAATTTCGACCATGCAGATATTGTAAAAACGTTAAAAGATAATTCTACCTATACGTTTCCAACGCTTTTGCAAGCGATCACGAATTGCATTGATGAACAGAATGTAAATAAAGATAATATAGGGGCTATATTTACAACCTATCGTTTATTGGCATCTGACGAAGAAAGACCTTTACCTGTAACGTTAGATTCAACCTACATAAATCAGTTGCATTCTGAATTAGAAACTGATGGCCGAAACATTAAAGAGTCTGGATATTACGATTTAGTCGCCATGCAATTGGCACATGGTCATTCCGTTTCCTTAATAGAGGGTGGAGATATAAAATATGTTGCAGAACTCATGGACTATTATGTGGATCATGGAGACTTATTAGTAAATAGTGTGGGATGGAATATACCGCTATTAAATGAAACACTACAATACATGGTAAATCATAAACTTGGCTATAAATTATTGCTCTCAGACATATTGCCCCAATTTGAAGATATTAAGAACAGAATAGGTGTAACGGATGAGGTATTTATCGAGCATTTAGCAGAGTGGAATACCGATTTGGATAAGTATATCACTAAGAACAATATTAAAGATGTAATTCCTGACGCATCTTTTTACGATTTGACCACTAAAATAAGCAATGTCCTGACCGATCATATCAATAAAATAGCGTTCGAAGCGTTGTCTGAAATAAGTGTTGATACATTATACGCCCAAAGAACAGCACATACATCATATTATTGGTTTGTCGCAATAAAACATTTACTGGCTAAAATCAAATCCTTGCCAGATAACTTGACTGAATTTGGCAAAAAGATTCTGATGGATATTGCTTCTGGAACTCAAAGTTTGAATCCTTTCCCTAATTGTTTCAAGAATATAGTTGAAAGATTGGATAAACGAAAAATTAAATCGACAGTTACCGATATAAGAAATGATTTCTGCATCGGTAAAAAGACTATCAATGCAATAAAGTTTCAATTTTTCGAAACATGGCTTAGATCGCATGGTAATTTGAAAAGTCAAGCTGGAGACGTTATTGATAAAATAGTGAAACCTGTAATTTCCGATGGGGCATGCCGTTCATTGATTCTGCAAAACAAAGATTTTTATATGGATTTAATAAATACAGCAGGGGATGATGCTTATGAATTGAAAAAGAGTCTCCGAAACCTCATACAAAAAGATTCAGATCCGCAATTGGTTAAATTTGTCAATTCGATAGATTCAGTACCTGAGGTTGAAACCGCGTAAGTATTTGTCTAACAAGTCCGAATTTTACGATTTTACCCGTCAGAACTGAAGTGCCCCCCAAAAAAATTGTATCCAACTTTTGGGGGTCACTTCAAACTTCGATAGGGATAATTTTCAATTTTGGGGACTTGTTAGACAGTCTCATTATCTGGTAGCAGTTTACACAGCACCGGATCGTTTTTGATACGCTCCAGTTCCTCCTGCACAATCTGCTTCACCTCTTCCTTGATGCGCCGGTAGTTCGCCTGCACCGTTTCCTTCATGCGGTCGTTGCCGTCCTCGTCCGTGAAGTTTGTAATGACGGGAATTTTCTTGTAGGCACTTTCTTCCCGTTTCACCTTTTCGGCATCCACCACAATCTCGCAATGAAAAATCTTCTGCTCGATACGCTCGTTGAAGTTGTCGGATACAGAACCGACAAACATTCCCTGCGTAAGCCCGGAAATCTTACTCGGTGGAATGAGCGCGTCCATCTGCGTGTTGATGGAGGTGGAAACATCCTGCCGGTTGATGGAGATGGACTGCCGTTTCTGCAACACCTTACCGAACCGCTCGGAGAGCGTCTTGGCTGTTTCCCCCACCACCTGACCGGAGAAAATATTGCCGACAGTGTTCATCACCACTTTCGCCTCTTTGTCCCCGTAGTCACGCACTAACTGGCTGAAATCCTGAAAGCCCAGACACACGGCAACCTTGTTGCTTCGGGCGGTAGCTATAAGATTGTCCAACCCTTTGAAGTATATTGTGGGCAACTCGTCGATGATGACCGATGACTTCAGCATCCCCTTCTTGTTGATGAGCTTCACGATACGGGAATTATACAGACCGAGTGCCGCACCGTAGATATTCTGACGGTCGGGATTGTTACCCACGCAGAGGATTTTCGGCTCTTCGGGATTGTTGATGTCCAGCGTAAACTCGCTGTCTGACATCACCCAGTAGAGCTGCGGTGAAATCATCCTCGAAAGCGGGATTTTTGCCGACGCTATCTGACCCATGAGCTGCTCCGCAGCCCCTCCAAGCCACGCATCCATGAACGGCGAAAGGTAGTTCTCCAGCTCCGGATAAGAGGTCAGTATCGGAAATATATCCTCGTAACGGCGGTTCAGAAACTCGATAGCATGGGGAAACGTGCAAAACTTCCCGTTCTGATAGATTTTGAGATACCAGATAATACTGGCAAACAGAATGATAGGTGACTCCACGAAGAAGTCGCCCTGCTTTTGCACCCACGTTTTATTGAGGTTGAGCATTATTGTGTAGGCACTCTCATAGGCATCCGTAATATCTTCCATAAAATCCGGGTGAATGGGATTGCACCGATGAGAGCGTCGCGGGTCGTCGAAGTTGATCACATAGAACTTCGGCTTTACCTTGTAGCCGTCCGGGTGGTTCAGCAAATGGTTGTAGGCAATAGTAGATAGGTCGGGATACTTGAAATCGTAGATGTATTGACTAAAGCCCTTTTCAATCTGTTGCTTGATAAAATTGTTTACCACGGCATAGGACTTGCCGCTGCCCGGCGTACCCAACACGATGGACGCACGGAAGGGATTAACTACATTGATCCAACCGTTGTTCCAGCGTTTCCTGTAATAGAAACGTGTCGGCAGATTGACCGAATACTCGCTTTCGATAAGCCTCGTTTCCTGCATGAAACTCTCGTTCTCGTTGTTGAAAACATCCTCCATCAAATTGTGTTTCAACAGGCGGCTCATCCACAGACCACCCATCAACAGGCAGACATAGCCCGTTCCAATGGTAAGGACATACAGTCCCGTCACCGCTTCAAGCGGCAGCGGCAGGGGCAGCAACCACCAGTTCAGGAAAAACAGCACGAACCCGACGGCAAATGCTGTCCAGATTCTCCCCCAAGTGATTTTCTCACCCTTGACACCCTTCGTACCCAGACAGGACAAGGCAAGCAAAAGGACGGAAAACAGCTTCGTGTAGAGAATGGAATGGAACAGCCCCGCCGTGCGGTCGAAGTTCAGAAGGATTTTGTCCACCACGCCGATGTTCACGCCCCACAGCCGGATGGCTTCGTAGCAGAACCAGTACACGTTCATGACCACTAAAATGATACTCACGGCACGCAGAAAATCCATGATTTTCGCCAATGCCCTCAAATCGTCTTCTTGTTGTGACATACATTGATTTTTTAATTGTTGATACTCTGATTACATACCCAAGCCCTTGCGTTTTTTCTTCTTTTTGCGCTTCATCGCCCGGATGAAAGCCTCTTCCTCGGCATCTACCGCCGGACCTTCGGGAGTGAGCAAGCCCATACCGCCCGATATATCTTCACTGTCGTAGGCGGTCTGCCCGTGTGCCTTGTCCGCAGCATCCACAGGGATGGATAGCGGTATCGGCGGTTGTCCGGCGTATGGCAGGGTGAAGTGTTCCTGCAAGGCATTCGCCGAAAGCTCCTTACCCATGCGCGAACCGTTCAGCACGCATCCCGTGCGGTGGTCGATGAAGGTAGCCCCATAGATGCGCCCTTCCTCTGTGTAGCGCAGTACGGTGTCGATGCCCTTCTCTTTGAGTTGGGATACAAATTTGTCCTTGTCATAAGTGCCTTGCAGCACGGAAAGGACGGTGCGTTTCGTCATGTCTGCCAGTTTCCTATCCTTGATTTCCGATTTGGAACGGACAAACTTCTTCTGTACGGCTTCATAGCCTGCGGACTTCCCGAAAAGCGAGGATTTGAACGGGTTGCCCACCTTGTTACCCTTGTCGTCCGTGACGGAATAGACCAGCCCGTGATACTCCCGTCCGCGCACGTTGCCCCTCGCTTCCTCCACCGTCATATTATATAAGGAAAGGAGCGCACGGTATTCGCCCATCGTCTGGAAACGGTACTGCCCATTCAGAGCCTTCACGGTGTTGCCTACCTGCTTCTTCACATCACCTGCCGATGCGGCCACCTTGCGCAACGGATTATCCAATCTCTGATTTTTACGTTCTGCCGGATGCAATCCGTACTTCTGTTCCAGTTCCCTGCGGATACGGTCGCTGCGGCGGTAGAGAAAATCCCGGTTGAGCCTTTTCCCGTTCTCGTCCACGTTGACCGTCACGATGTGCAGGTGGTGGCGGTCGATGTCCTCGTGCTTGAATACAAGATAAGGCTGGTTTCCGAAACCGAGTTTTTCCAGATACTCGCGGGCGATATTCTGCAACTCAATATCGGTCAGCACATCCTCCGGGTGCGGGTTGAGAGAGATATGCACCACCGGCTTCTCGATCTTCATCTGCGGTGGCAGGAAGGTGAGAAAACCCTCCATCGCCTTGCCTATGTCCACCGTTCCCGAACCGTCATTGTAGATGCGGTTGGTGGTGAGAAGCCGCCCCTGCGCCTCGTTAATCTTCTCCCCGTTGTAGGCAATCGCGCCGTACAACGAACTTCCTACACTGATTTTTGCGACCATTTTGCCTCCATTTCCCTTGAAAGTTCCACAATCCGGCGGCTCAGTTTCACGAGTTCGACGGTGTGTTGCTCTAATTTGTAGAGCAACGCCATCGCCTTTTTCTCTGAAAAATGCAGCCTCAGTTCCTTCACGACTTGGTTGTAATTCGTACCCACGGCACGGAATTGTGCATGAAAATCCGACAGTTTGGTGTAATAGTCCACCAACGTCTTGTCCACCTTCAGCACCTTGAACGGTTGCCCGAAGAAGTGCGCTTTGAGGAAAACAGACCGTGCATAGACACCCGATTTTCCGAACATGGCGAGGAAACGGTTGTGTTCCTCCTCGTTGAAACGGACGGTGTACCGGTACACCGCCGGATCAAGTTTGGGATTTCTCCCTGATTTGCTTTTCCTTTTCTCTTTCATATTACTTTGGATTTAGCGGATTGACGGCATAAGCCGCCGCTTCGGATTACAGCACCGCAGTTCTGAAAGGCTTCCCGACTTCGGAGGGAAAGCCCGCCCCCTGCAAGGGCAAGTGCTTTTCGTGGCTGCTCAAAATATTTTGAGCGGCTGAAAAGACATCTTGCTATGTTCAGGTGAACATAAAAATCCGTCAGGGGACGGATTGGGAAAATACCTTTCAGGACTCCGGGCCGCGCGTCATCGGCGAACCCTGCTGTCCGGGTGCAAAGTTACGCCCTTAAAGCGGTATCGGACAGATGCTTGACCCGGTCAATGACTGCCAACCGGCGCAACGTGCCGCCACTTGCCGGAGAAGTGATACAGGTTCCAAAATATACTTGTTTATTTGCAGCATGATTCAAGAAACGAACGATTTGAAGATATGATAAACGGAACATTCAAATACCCGGAAATCCGCTTCTTCGGATACTTGCCGAAACGGATACCCGAACCGTCGGAAACCCGGTTCTCCGACAATTCGGTGACGTATGGATTCAATGACTTCATGACGCAATGTCGTCAATCACCATTTGTCCGACGCACCGCTTCACCACAGAACCGGATACGCGACGACCCGCCTGCGTGTGTAGTCACGGAAGCGGATGGTGCGACAGCCAAATCCGTATGGAAACAGAAAAACAAATCATCAACAATTAAAATAAATGGAACTATGAGTAAGGAAATCTTCGTTGCATTCGCAACACAGAAAGGTGGCATCGGCAAATCCACTGTCACGGCACTTGCCGCCAGCTACCTGCACAACGTGAAAGGCTACAATGTCGCCGTCGTGGACTGCGACGACCCGCAGCACAGCATCCACGGGCTGCGCGAACACGAAATGGGGCTTATCGACAGCAGCACCTACTTCAAGGCTCTCGCTTGCGACCATTTCCGCCGGATCAAAAAGAACGCCTACACCATCGTCAAAAGCAATGCGGTGAACGCCCTCGACGATGCCGAGAGGATGATTGCCACTGAGGACGTGAAACCCGACGTGGTGTTCTTCGACATGCCCGGCACACTCCGAAGCAACGGCGTGATAAAGACGCTCTCGCAGATGGACTACATTTTCACTCCGCTGAGTGCCGACCGCTTTGTCGTGGAGAGTACCCTGAAATTCGTCACGATGTTCCGCGACAGGCTGATGACTACCGGACAGGCGAAAACAAAGGGGCTGCATCTGTTCTGGACGATGGTGGACGGCAGGGAGAGGAACGACTTGTACGGCATCTACGAGGAAGTGATAGCCGAAATGGGCTTTCCGGTACTTTCCACCCGCTTGCCCGACAGCAAGAAGTTCCGCCGTGACCTTTCGGAAGAGCGCAAGAGCGTTTTCCGCTCCACCATCTTCCCGATGGACACGGCACTGCTGAAAGGGAGTGGCATCCGGGAGTTTTCCGAAGAGATAAGCGACATCATCAGACCGCAGTGAGCATGGGCAGCAGGAAAGTGAACACGGAAGGCATCGACGAGGAACTGCTGTTAGCCTCCATCGGGCGGCGCACACAGGACGGGACACTGCGCCCCGCACAGGAAGTACCCGCAGCTGCACCGACCGAAGAGGACACCGCCGCACCGGAACCATCTCCTGTGCAACCCGTAACACGGGAAAAAGCGCAGAGGGAAAGTGGACGCCGGAAAAGGCAGGACGAGGACTACAACGAGCTATTCCTGCGCCGCAACGAGATAAAGACCCGCCAATGTGTCTATATCAGCCGTGACGTCCACGGCAAGATCCTCAGAATCGTGAACGACATCGCCGGAGGGGAAATCTCAGTAGGCGGATATGTGGATACCGTGCTGCGCCAGCATCTGGAACAGCACAAGGAGAGAATCAACGAACTGTACAAGAAACAACGTGAAGATCTGATTTGAAAATGGAAAAAGAAATGACACCGAATGAAAAAAGACCACAGCAAGACTGCGGAGGTATGTTTACCCAAGTGCAGGCGAGTGTGGAAATACTGTCGCCTGTCCCGGTAAGCGGCAAATGCAGTGAGAAGGACTATGAACGCCTGTTCATCCGCGACCCGGAAGTAAAGGCACGTGAGGGGAAGATGGCGTATGTGCGCCCGGAGTACCACGAGCGTATCATGCGTATCACCCGTGTAATCGGGCATGACCGGCTTACGCTGTCCGCTTACATCGACCATGTGCTGACGCACCACTTCAACCAGTGCGAAGATGCGATAAAGAGCCTTTATGCCCGAAATTACAATTCAGTATTCTAACCAAAAACGGAAGGATATGAATTACACAATCAGCATGACAGACATTCTGCTGGCGGTATCGGTCGGCTGCAACCTCTGGTTCCTGTTCCTGCTCCTTTACGAGCGCATCATGGACACGCGGATTGTCCGCTTCTTCAAGGGCATTGTCGGATTATGGCGGTCACTGGACGGGAATGAGGCTAAACGCATAGCGGCACACGAGGAAGTCCCTGCGGAAAAGGCGGACATCATCGGCAAGAGCCGTTTCAGGATGGCATCCACCCGGACAACCGCTGCCATACCGACGCAAGAAGCCGCCACTATTGAAAAAGGCATTGAGCTGTCGGAGGAAGAGGCTACTTTTGACGACGGAAAAACGGGAAACGCATCCCGCCCGGCACAAGTCCCGGAGGAAAAACTCGATGAGACCTTCACGAGCATACCGCCGGAGGAACTGGGATACGGGGACGACGAACCGGAAGAGGACGCCTCGGACACGCCACGGGCTTCGGGCAGCAGCTTTGACGAGATTGACGACGCCTGCAAGACCGCCAAAAACCCGGACGCGACACAGGCGGAACGTGAAAAGGCGGCTAAGGTGTTCACCGACATGGAGGGCACGGAGTTGTACGAGAAAATGATGGAAGGCTCTTCGGAGATAGGCATCCGCATCAAGGGGCTTATCGAGATTCGGCTGAAGAAATCTGAAAAGGAGTTCGTCGTGCCGGACAACATCGAGGAGTTCGACATTCGCAACTATGTATGACAACAATAAAAGAAATGAACATGAAAGAATGACATCAACCCACGCGGCGAGGAAACGCAAGGCGCATCCCCATCCGCAACGGACACGCCCACGTCCGTGGAAACAAACGGGCATCCACTAAAACCAAAGTAAAGAAACAAAGTATCAACCGCCCGACAAAGGACCATCCACCCTTTTGACGGCAAAAAACAAGAACAGTTTATGAACAAGAACATCTTGAAAAACAGAAAAGCAATCCTCTCCGCGGCACTTGTCATCGCCGCAACCGCCTCCGCTTTCGCGCAGGGAAACGGCATCGCGGGCATCAACGAAGCCACCTCTATGGTGAGTTCTTATTTCGACCCCGGAACTAAACTGATATACGCCATCGGTGCAGTCGTCGGGCTTATCGGGGGCGTAAAAGTGTACGGCAAGTTTTCATCGGGCGACCCCGACACCAGCAAGACAGCCGCCTCGTGGTTCGGCGCGTGCATCTTCCTGATTGTTGCCGCCACCATCCTGCGCTCATTCTTCCTTTAATAAATAATGTATGGCTGAATACCCAATCAACAAGGGTATCGGCCGTCCGGTAGAGTTCAAGGGCTTGAAGGCACAGTACCTCTTCATCTTCTGCGGAGGTCTGCTGGCTCTCTTCGTCCTGTTCGTCATCCTCTACATGGTCGGTATCGACCAGTGGATATGTATCGGCTTCGGCGCGGCATCGTCCTCCCTCCTTGTATGGCAGACCTTCGCGCTGAACGCCCGGTACGGTGAACACGGGCTGATGAAATTAGGAGCGGCACGGAGCCATCCCCGATACCTTATCAACCGGCGGCGGATAACCCGTCTGTTCAAACGACAACGAAAGGAAGAAAGACAATGAGGAATACATCGAAAATGACAACACTGGAAAACAGGTTCCCACTTTTAGCGGTGGAGCATGGCTGCATCATCTCAAAGGACGCCGACATCACGGTGGCTTTCGAGGTGGAACTACCGGAACTTTACACCGTGACGGGTGCGGAGTACGAGGCGATACACAGTTGCTGGTGCAAGGCTATCAAGGTGCTGCCGGACTACTCCGTCGTCCACAAACAGGACTGGTTCATCAAGGAACGCTACAAACCGGAGCTTCAGAAGGACGACATGAGCTTTTTAAGCCGCTCTTTCGAGCGTCACTTCAACGAGCGTCCGTACCTGAAACACACCTGCTACCTCTACCTGACCAAGACAACAAAGGAGCGTAACCGGATGCAGAGCAATTTCAGCACGCTGTGCCGGGGACATATCATCCCGAAGGAGCTGGACAGGGAAACCACGACCAAGTTCTTGGAAGCCTGCGAACAGTTCGAGCGCATCATGAACGACAGCGGGCTTGTCAGGCTGCGCCGCCTCTCCACCGATGAGATTGTGGGTACTGAGGGAAAGACGGGACTTATTGAACGCTACTTCTCGCTCATGCCGGAAGGTGACACCACCTTGCAGGACATCGAGCTTTCGGCAAGGGAGATGCGCATCGGCGACAACCGCCTGTGTCTGCACACCCTCTCCGACGCGGAAGACCTGCCGGGCAAGGTGGCTACCGACACCCGTTACGAGAAGCTCTCCACCGACCGGAGTGACTGCCGACTGTCATTCGCCTCCCCGGTGGGGCTTCTGCTCTCCTGCAACCATATCTACAACCAGTATGTGCTGATAGACAACAGTGAGGAAACCTTGCAGAAGTTCGAGAAGTCCGCCCGTAACATGCAGTCGCTATCTCGCTATTCAAGGAGCAACAGCATCAACCGCGAGTGGATAGACCAATACCTGAACGAAGCCCATTCCTACGGACTGACCTCGGTACGGGCACACTTCAACGTCATGGCGTGGAGCGACGATGCGGAGGAACTGAAGCATATCAAGAACGACGTGGGCAGCCAGTTGGCAAGCATGGAATGCGTGCCGCGCCACAACACCATCGACTGCCCGACACTCTACTGGGCGGCGATACCCGGCAATGCGGCGGACTTCCCGGCGGAAGAGAGTTTCCACACCTTCATCGAACAGGCGGTGTGCCTGTTCACAGAGGAAACCAACTACCGCAGCTCGCTCTCGCCCTTCGGCATCAAGATGGTGGACAGGCTCACGGGAAAACCGCTGCACCTTGACATCTCCGACCTGCCCATGAAGCGAGGTATCACGACCAACCGCAACAAGTTCGTGCTGGGTCCTTCGGGCAGCGGCAAGTCTTTCTTCATGAACCACCTCGTGCGCCAATATTATGAGCAAGGCGCACATGTGGTATTGGTGGACACGGGAAACTCCTATCAGGGCTTGTGCGGCATGATCCGACGCAAGACAGGCGGAGCGGACGGTGTGTATTTCACCTACACGGAAGATAAGCCCATCAGCTTCAACCCGTTCTACACCGACGATTACATCTTCGACGTGGAGAAGAAGGACAGCATCAAGACCCTGTTGCTGACGCTCTGGAAGTCGGAGGACGACAAGGTGACAAAGACGGAGAGCGGCGAGCTGGGCAGTGCCGTGAGTGCCTATATTGAGCGCATCCAATCCGACCGTAGCATCGTGCCGTCGTTCAACACCTTCTACGAGTATATGCGTGACGACTACCGCAAGGAACTGGCACAGCGTGACATCAAGGTGGAGAAGTCCGACTTCAACATCGACAACATGCTCACCACCATGCGGCAGTATTACCGGGGCGGGCGTTACGATTTCCTGCTCAACTCCACGGAGAACATCGACCTGCTCGGCAAGCGGTTCATCGTCTTCGAGATAGATTCGATTAAAGAAAACCGCGAACTGTTCCCCGTCGTGACCATCATCATCATGGAAGCCTTCATCAACAAGATGCGGCGGCTGAAAGGCGTGCGGAAACAGCTTATCGTGGAAGAGGCTTGGAAGGCCCTCTCATCGGCGAACATGGCTGAATATCTGCGCTATATGTATAAGACGGTCAGAAAATATTACGGCGAGGCAATCGTGGTGACGCAGGAGGTGGACGACATTATCAGTTCTCCGGTGGTCAAAGAGAGCATTATCAACAACTCGGATTGTAAAATCCTGCTTGACCAAAGGAAATATATGAACAAGTTCGACCAGATACAGGCGTTGCTCGGACTGACGGAAAAGGAGAAGTCGCAGATACTCTCCATCAACATGGCGAACAACCCTTCACGGCTCTACAAGGAGGTGTGGATAGGCTTGGGCGGCACGCAGTCGGCGGTCTATGCCACGGAGGTCAGCGCGGAAGAGTATCTGGCGTACACCACCGAGGAAACGGAAAAAGTGGAGGTTTACCGTCTGGCGGAGAAGCTGGGCGACGACATCGAAGCCGCCATCCGGCAGCTTGCCGAAAGGCGGAGAAACAAGGAATAACTAAAAAACAGAATGTATCAACCAAAAAAGAAAAACGCGTATGAATTTACCAAAAGTGAAAATGCTGCAAGTCAGCAAGTGCCTTATCGGATTGGCGGTCATGATGCTGCAATCCTGCGACGTGGCCGACAACCGCCGCGACATGCTGTGCGGGAACTGGGAGAGCGTGGAGGGAAAACCTGACGTGCTTATCTACAAGGAGGGCGAAGCCTACAAAGTGACGGTGTTCCGTCGTAGCGGTCTGCGCCGCAAGCTCAAGCCGGAAACCTATCTCTTGCAGGAGGAGAACGGCAACCTGTTCATGAACACCGGCTTCCGCATCGACGTGTCCTACAACGAGGCCACGGATGTGCTGACTTTCTCGCCAAACGGGGACTATGTGCGGGTGAAGCCGCAGCCGGGACATCCGACCGAAGAATAACAACCACTAAAATCCAAAGTAACATGAGAACAAGAATAACAATGATTATCTGCCTGTGCCTGCTTTTCGCGGGCAGGGCAAGCGCACAGTGGGTCGTAAGCGATCCGGGCAATCTAGCGCAGGGCATCATCAATGCCTCCAAAAACATCATCCATACCTCCAAGACCGCCACGAACATGGTGAGCAACTTTCAGGAGACGGTGAAAATCTATCAGCAGGGCAAGAAGTATTACGATGCCCTCAAATCGGTGAACAATCTGGTCAAGGACGCCCGCAAGGTGCAGCAGACCATCCTGATGGTGGGCGACATCACAGACATCTATGTGAACAGTTTCCAACGGATGCTCCGTGACGGGAATTTCAGACCCGAAGAGCTTTCCGCAATCGCTTTCGGCTACACGAAACTGCTGGAGGAAAGCAACGAAGTGTTGACGGAACTCAGGAACGTGGTGAACATCACCACGCTCTCCATGACCGACAAGGAGCGCATGGACGTGGTGGAACGCTGCCACTCGAAGATGAAGCGTTACCGCAACCTCGTGAGCTACTACACGAACAAGAACATCTCCGTGAGTTACCTGCGTGCGAAAAAGAAGAACGACCTCGACCGCATCATGGGGCTGTACGGGAACATGAACGAAAGATACTGGTAGCCTATGAAGTTCGACAACCTTCATCAGATTTTACGTTCACTTTATGAGCAGATGATGCCGCTGTGTGGGGACATGGCTGGTGTGGCGAAAGGCATCGCCGGGCTGGGTGCGCTGTTCTACGTCGCCTACCGGGTATGGCAGTCGCTGGCGAGAGCTGAACCGATAGACGTATTCCCGATGCTCCGTCCTTTTGCCATCGGTCTGTGCATCATGTTCTTCCCGACTGTGGTGCTGGGCACGATAAACAGCATCCTCTCACCCGTCGTACAGGGCACGGCAAAGATGCTGGAGGCGGAAACGCTGGACATGAACCGATACCGGGAGCAGAAGGACAAACTGGAATACGAGGCGATGGTACGCAACCCCGAAACCGCCTACCTCGTGTCCAACGAGGAATTTGACAAGCAACTGGAGGAACTCGGCTGGTCGCCCTCCGACATGGTGACGATGGCGGGAATGTATATCGACCGGGGAATGTACAACATGAAGAAGAGCATCCGCGACTTCTTCCGCGAGATACTCGAACTGCTGTTCCAAGCCGCCGCCCTCGTGATAGACACCGTCCGCACCTTCTTTCTCGTGGTGCTGGCGATTCTCGGTCCGATAGCCTTCGCCCTGTCGGTATGGGACGGTTTCCAAAACACGCTCACGCAGTGGATATGCCGCTATATACAGGTCTATCTGTGGCTACCGGTATCGGACATGTTCAGCACCATACTGGCGAAGATACAGGTTCTGATGCTGCAAAACGACATCGAGCGGATGCAGGCAGACCCGAACTTCTCGCTGGATTCGAGCGACGGGGTGTATATCGTATTCCTCTGCATCGGCATCATCGGCTACTTTACCATTCCCACCGTTGCGGGCTGGATTATCCAAGCCGGAGGCATGGGCGGTTACGGTCGCAACGTGAACCAGATGGCGGGACGAGCCGGAAGCATGGCGGGCAGCGTGGCGGGTGCAGCCGCAGGAAACGCAGTCGGACGTGTCGGCAAATTGCTGAAATAATCAATGTGCAATCATAAATTGGAAAATATAAATGGAATTCAAATCACTTAGAAACATCGAATCGTCGTTCAGGCAGATACGCCTGTTCGGTATCGTCTTCCTCTCGCTGTGCGCCGTGGTGACGGTGTGGAGCGTGTGGAACTCCTACCGTTTCGCAGAGAAGCAACGGGAGAAAATCTATGTGCTGGACAACGGCAAGAGCCTGATGCTCGCCTTGTCTCAGGATTTGTCGCAGAACCGCCCGGCGGAGGCACGGGAACATGTGCGCCGTTTCCACGAGATGTTCTTCACGCTATCACCTGAAAAAAGCGCGATTGAACACAACGTGAAACGTGCCTTGCTGCTGGCGGACAAGAGCGTGTACCACTATTATTCGGACTTCGCGGAGAAGGGGTACTACAACCGCATCATCGCCGGGAACATCAACCAAGTGCTGAAGGTGGACAGCGTGGTGTGCGACTTCAACGCCTATCCCTACCGTGCCGTGACCTACGCCACACAGAAAATCATCCGGCAGAGCAACGTCACCGAGCGCAGCCTCGTGACCACCTGCCGCCTGCTGAACGCATCGCGGTCGGATGACAACCCGAACGGTTTTACCATCGAGGGTTTCACCATCATTGAGAACAAGGATTTACAGACTATCAAACGGTAACAGGACATGAAAAGTATCAGAAAATCAATGTGGGGCATGTATTGGAAACTCCACGACAAACGGAAACGCTTGGCGGCAAGTCTCAAAGGGTATCTGGACGGCTTGCCGCCGGAAACACGCCGCCGCATCGTGCTGGGGATGTTCGCCGCCTTCGCGGTGCTTGCCCTTTACACCTTCGGCAGAGCCGTCTATGACATCGGCAGGAACGACGGCTCACATATGGAAACGGGACACGCCGGACGGGTGGAACTGCCGACCCCGGCGGAAACAGGCAATCACTTAACACCTTATTTATATGGAACAGACAAAGAATGAACCGACGAAAGAGAACAAAGCTGCTCCCGAAACGGGGAAACCGAAAAAGGAGCGCGAACCGCTGACAGAGGCGCAACGGCTGAAACGGCAGAAGATGATCGTGCTGCCCGCTATGGTGTTGGTGTTCATCGGGGCGATGTGGCTGATATTCGCCCCGTCCTCCGGCAAGGAGCAACCGCCGGGAACGGACGGATACAACACCGAGATGCCCGACGCTGACAAGGCGAACCGGCAGATTATCGGCGACAAGCTGAAAGCCTACGAGCATGGGGAGATGGAAGAGCGTCAGGAGAGCCGCAACCGTGCCATCGGGCAGCTGGGCGACATGTTCGACCGCGAGATAGCGGGAACGGAGAACGGAGTGGACTTCGACCTCGCCAATCCGGGCGGCAAGGAAGAAAGGGCAAAGCCAGCCACGCCGCAGACCATCCAGTCCTCCGCAGCCGCCTACCGTGACCTGAACGCCACGCTCGGAAACTTCTACGACCAGCCGAAAAACGACAATGCGGAGATGGACGAATTGTTGGAGCGCATCGCATCGCTGGAGTCGGAACTGGAAAGCGAGAGGGGCAAGGCTTCCTCTATGGACGAGCAGGTGGCTCTTATGGAGAAGTCCTACGAGCTGGCGGCAAAGTACATGGGCGGTCAGAACGGAGGACAGCCATCGGCGGAACAGAGGGCAGAGCCAACTACCGTGCAGAAAGGGAAGAAGAACAAGGCAATGCCTATCAGACAGGTGGAGCATCAAGTAGTTTCTTCACTCTCACAGCCTATGAGTAACGCGGAGTTTGTCGCCGCCTTATCGCAGGAACGCAACCGGGGTTTCAACACGGCTGTCGGCACGGCGGAGGTATTGGACAGGAACACCATACCGGCGTGCGTGCATGGGGCGCAGAGCGTGACGGACGGGCAGACGGTAAGGCTGCGCCTGCTGGAGCCTATGGCGGTGGCAGGCAGGACAATACCCCGGGGTGCGGTGGTGGTCGGCACGGGCAAGATACAGGGTGAGCGGCTCGACATCGAGATTACCTCGCTGGAATACGACGGCACGATTATCCCCGTGGAGCTTGCGGTCTATGACACGGACGGACAGCCCGGCATCTTCATCCCGAACTCGATGGAGATGAACGCCGTCCGGGAGGTCGCCGCCAACATGGGCGGCTCGCTGGGAAGCAGCATCAACATCTCCACCAATGCCGGGGCGCAGCTCGCCTCCGACTTGGGCAAGGGGCTGATACAAGGCACGAGCCAGTACATCGCCAAAAAGATGCGAACCGTCAAGGTGCATCTGAAAGCCGGGTACAGGGTCATGCTTTACCAAGAAAAATATTGAAAACAATAAAAATTACCACTAAAATCCAAAAGTAATGAGAAAAGTAATCATCATGTTTGCCCTCGCTATGGGCATCATAACTGCCAACGCGCAGGAGAATGTAACCGTTGAAACGACCAACGGAAGTGAACAACCGACCTTGACGAAGGAGGTCTATCCGCAGAAGGAGGCGGACGGCGACCTATATCACGGGCTGTCACGCAAGCTGACCTTCGACCGCATGATACCGCCGCACGGTCTGGAAGTGACCTACGACAAGACCGTCCACGTCATTTTTCCGGCGGAGGTGCGCTATGTCGATTTAGGCTCGCCCGACCTGATTGCCGGGAAAGCCGACGGAGCGGAGAACATCATCCGTGTGAAGGCTACCGTAAGGAATTTTCCCAACGAAACGAATATGTCCGTCATCACGGAGGACGGCAGTTTCTACACCTTCAACGTGAAGTACGCCGCCGAACCGCTGTTGCTCAACGTGGAGATGTGCGACTTCATCCATGACGGCAGCACGGTGAACCGCCCGAACAACGCGCAGGAAATCTATCTGAAAGAGCTGGGCAGCGAAAGCCCGATGCTGGTGCGCCTTATCATGAAGTCCATCCACAAACAGAACAAGCGCGAGGTGAAGCATATCGGCTGCAAGCGTTTCGGCATCCAATACCTGTTGAAAGGCATCTACACGCACAACGGCTTGCTTTATTTCCACACGGAGATAAAGAACCAGAGCAACGTGCCTTTCGATGTGGACTACATCACTTGGAAAATCGTGGACAAGAAGGTTGCGAAGCGTACTGCCGTGCAGGAGCAGATTATTCTGCCGCTCCGCGCGCAGAACTACGCCACCCTCGTGCCGGGCAAAAAGAGCGAGCGCACGGTCTTCACGATGGCGAAGTTCACCATCCCCGATGACAAGTGCCTCGTGGTGGAATTGAACGAGAAGAACGGCGGCCGTCACCAGTCCTTCGTGATTGAGAACGAGGATTTGGTACGCGCGGGTACCATCAACGAACTTCAAGTACGCTGACCATGAGAAAGTACATCGCAATAATCATCGCGTCGCTTGCCCTTTTTACAGGGCAGGCGCACGCCCAGCGGTGTCTGCCGAAGATGCAGGGCATCGAGGTGAGGGCGGACATGGCGGACGGCTTCAATCTCGGCGGCAAGGACGGCGGGTACAGCTTCGGGGCGGCTCTCTCCACCTACACGAAGAAGGGGAACAAGTGGGTGTTCGGTGGCGAATACCTGTTGAAGAACAATCCCTACAAGGACACCAAGATACCCGTGGCGCAGTTCACGGCGGAGGGCGGCTATTACTTCAAGATACTGTCGGACGCCCGAAAGATTGTTTTCGTCTATGCCGGGGCTTCGGCTCTCGCCGGATATGAGGCGGTAAATTGGGGGAAGAAGGTGCTGCATGACGGCTCCACGCTGCACGACCGGGACGCCTTCATCTACGGCGGTGCGCTGACGCTCGATGTGGAGTGTTACGTGGCAGACCGTATCGCCCTGCTTGCCAACCTGCGGGAGCGTTGCCTTTGGGGTGGCGACACACGGAAGTTCCACACGCAGTTCGGGGTCGGTATCAAGTTCATCATCAACTGACACGGGCATGGAAAGGACGGAAATAGATGCTGTCAGAAGGATGCCGCTTGCGGATTTTCTCGCACGGCTGGGGCATGAGCCTGTCAGAAGGAGCGGTAACGAGCTGTGGTATCTTGCCCCGTACAGGGGCGAGCGCACATCCTCTTTCCGTGTGAACGTGGCGAAACAGCTCTGGTACGACTTCGGTTTGGGCAAGGGCGGCGACATCTTCACGCTTGCCGGGGAGTTTCTGCAAAGCGATGACTTCATGAAGCAAGCGAAGTTCATAGCGGAAGCCGCCAATATGACGGTTGCCGGATGGGAAAAGCCCGTCTATCTCTCGAAGCCGACCGAATCCGTTTTTGAGGATGTGGAGGTCGCTCCGCTGCTCCGCTCACTGCTGACGGAGTATTTAGAGGAACGGGGCATCCCTTACGCCATCGCATCCCGTCACTGCTGCCGCTTGAACTACGGTGTGCGTGGGAAACGGTATTTTGCCGTTGGCTTTCCGAACATGGCAGGTGGCTATGAAGTCAGAAGCCGATATTTCAAGGGTTGCATACCTCCGAAGTCTGTATCACTGGTAAAGGCGAATGACATCCCGGCTGACGAGTGCCTCGTGTTCGAGGGCTTCATGGACTTTCTCTCTGCCGTGACGCTTGGTGTAACCGGTAACGCTGACTGTCTTGTGCTGAACTCAGTCGCCAACGTGGAGAAGGCGGCGGGATTGCTGGACGGATACGGGCGCATCGGCTGCTTCCTCGACCGTGACGAAGCCGGACGGCGGACGCTTGCCGCACTTACCATGCGATACGGGGAACGTGTCACCGACCGTTCCTCCCTCTATGACGGTTGCAAGGACTTGAACGAGTACCTGCAACTGACAACGAAAAAACAGAAAAACAACCATCTAAAAATCGAAGAAAAATGAACATACAGAACAACAGAAACAAGAGAACCAACATCTTTAAGGCAGTGGCGTTATGCCTGATAGTCGCTGTGTCATTCACCCTTGTGTCGTGTGACGACGACATGGACATCCAGCAGTCCTATCCCTTCACGGTGGAGGTCATGCCCGTGCCGAATAAGGTAACAAAGGGGCAGACAGTGGAAATCCGCTGTGAACTGAAAAAGGAGGGCGACTTCGCGGGTACGCTTTATACCATCCGCTATTTCCAGTTCGAGGGGGAAGGCTCGCTCAAAATGGATAACGGCATCACCTTCCTGCCCAACGACCGCTACCTGCTGGAGAACGAAAAGTTCCGCCTGTACTACACGGCGGAGGGTGACGAAGCGCATAATTTCATCGTGGTGGTGGAGGACAATTTCAAAAATTCATACGAATTGGAATTTGACTTCAACAACCGCAATATCAAGGATGACGGTCTTACCGCCATTTCCATCGGTAACTTCAGACCCTTGCTGAAATGATGCGTGTATTCATGACAATGCTCTGTTCACTTCTGGCGGTCTGTTCCGTGTCCGCACGGATCAGCCGCCAAGAGGGAACGGACGGGCAGGCGGCAATCTACCGGCTGCCACTTTTCGAGCGGGCGGTGCGCTGCACGAAGTATTTTGAGGGCTGGCACTCGGAAAAGCACCACCCGTATGTGGGGTACGGACACCGCTTGCTGCCGGGCGAAAGGTATTCGGCACGAACCATGACAAAGCGGCAGGCTGACGCACTCCTGCGGAAAGACATGCGGAACTTCTGCGCGATGTTCCGGCAGTTCGGAAAAGACAGTCTTTTGCTTGCCACGCTTGCCTACAATGTCGGACCATACCGGCTTTTGGGGAGCGGAAAGATACCCAAAAGCTCGCTGATCCGAAAGCTGGAGGCGGGCGACAGGAACATCTACCGGGAGTATATCGCCTTCTGCAACTACAAGGGAAAACGCCACTCCATGCTGCTCAAACGGAGGAAGGCGGAGTTTGCACTGCTGTATGTACCATAAAAGGAAGTGTGCATAAAAAATCATCCCTGCTACGGAAATGTGGTGGGGATGATAATTTCATTATGAAGCTGTCATATATATTTCCGAATAACTATATTTTCTGAAATCTTTTTGTATGACATATGTAGGGTCTGGAATAAGCCCAACTAAATTTCTTAGTCTGCTTATTAGTTGCTAATTTTGCAATACTGTAAAAATTAGGACGTTTATAACTATATGGCAATAATTAATGATAAATTTAAGCGAGCAAGATTGGACCAAAGTCCATATCTGTTTCATTTCATAAATGGACGTGACCATTCTCCTTGTGATACGTTACAAAAGATTTTAGAGGAAAAACAATTGATTAGCGATAAGGGATATATTTGTTTTTCGGCATCTCCCATAACAGCGATTAAACGTTTCTTTGAAGTAAAAACCAAAAGCACCGGACAACCTATGTATTTACCATGGGGATTAGGATTTTCAAGAGATATATTAGTTCGTGATTTTGGGGCAAGAAATGTTATTTATACGGATGGTAATGAAGATATACCAGAACACTTAAAGTGGAGAACTGATATATTAAATGTGGACTCTTATGATTTTGAATATCTACGAGAGTGGAGAATCAAAGGAAAAACATTTAATTTTTCTAATTTTCCTCAAGGAGAGATTATTGTTATTGCTCCCGATATAAACTCGTTAAACCATTTGGTCGTAAAGTTTGATATGAAGTTTACACCGTATGTAAACTATTATACTGGCGATATTGAAGAAGATTGGAGTGAAGAATTTGTAAGGGAATGGAAAGGTATCTCGGTAGATAAATTAGGAGTTGATAATTTATTAGATGATTTTGCTGTATCAGGTGCTACTATTTCACAAGAAATAGGTGAAGATATGGTGAAAAAACTAATATCTGAAACTCCTTGGAATTTACTAACAAAAAAATAATATTATCATAGATTAAAACTTGTTTTTTTGTGAATGGCATCGCAGATTGGACAGAGGTTTCTTTGCTACTTTCTTTGTCCGCCATCATGCTCACCGAAAGAAAGTAGGGCGGCTCTCGCCGCCGCCACTCAAAAGCGTGTGTAAAGTCCCGTCACCATCGTGAACATTTCTTCCAGCATATCAAAATAGATGCCCTCGTGTACGGCAATGTCCTTTTCCTTGCACTCGAAAGTCTTTTTGCTGAATGTCCTGCGGTAGAACCGCATATTGTAGAGGTCTGCCCCCGCATCATAGATGATGTCAAGGCGGTTGGCACTTGTCTTGTTCCGTGTAAGGCTCATCCGTAAGCCGTTGCCCATGTCGATGAAATCACGGCTGCCCGTCATGGCGGTAAATCTTCTTCCGCCTATCTGCTGTAATATCGTCTTGGCTATCATATCCGTTGTTTTTAGGGTTTTAAGTGTTGGCGGTGCGGACACCGCCAACTCGTTCAAAATTCTCGCATCTCGGCAATGGGTGTCTGCCGTTGCAGCCACTCCATATTATACTCGCTCGTGATGACTGCCGTATGGCTGTCGGTGGCGGTGAAACGTGTGCTTTCGTAATCATCTATCCACCCTTTGAGGGTGTCCGTTCCCCACGCTTGGGCATCGTCAAAGATACCGTCCAATGTCGTGATAGGTTCGCTGAATTTGACTATCAGCGTTTGATAGGTCGTGTTCATCGGTTGCCCTCCTTTCCCTGCTTTGCGTTCAGCCACTTGTTCCTTGCGGTTCGGCACTCGTCCAATGTGGGTTTGACACAAGCGAACAGTTCTCCGTCCGTATGGCGGTAGTCGTACTGCACAAGTGTCCGCCTGCGTCTGCCGATACCCGATTGGAAACGCTCATATTTCTCCGTACCTGCTTCCGTACAGGTGCTTACTCCGTTGATGGTCATTCGTGTTGCCATAATGTTGCTTTTTATATGATTAAAAATGTACTGACAGAACTCTGTTCTTCATCACCATTTCGGGGTTGCTCGTGTAGCGTTGATGCAGGTAGAAATGGTGTTAGCTACATGTGAGCCGAAGCCGTAAAGGAAAAACTTGTCAAGTTCGTGCTTCTCGGCAAACTCCTTCACACTTTTTCTCAATCCCTCCTCACTCGTTGTGAGAGTGAGGAGGTTTACAAATTCAATGAACATCGTGGGGATTGCATCATCCCACACACAAATCATACTTTCAATTCTTACTTCCATATCAATGTTGTTTTAGGGTTTATGCTATGCCACTTTCATCCGCTCACGGATAAGGTTGGCGTTCTTGTTCACAATGTCTATGATACGTTCGTGGTATTCGGTGTCTTGGTTGTACTTGCCGTGGCACTGCACCACCTTGAGTGTCCGCAAATCCACCTCTACGGTTTCAATTATCTCACCGCCAATCCTTGCCGAGAGTATGAGGGTGTCGGCTTTCTTGTAGTATTCACTGCCGAACACGCAGATGTTCTGTGCCTTGCCCTCGCTGTAATACTCGTCTATGCTTTCAAGCACCTTGATGATTATTTCCTCGTCCGTGATTACCAATCCGAAGAATTTGGATTTGTTGGCGATGAAATCTTCCGCATCTTTTTCCCTTTGCAGTTGCCGCTGTTGCTCACGCTCACGCCTTTCAATCTCCCAGCGGCGGCGTTGCTCGGCTCGTTCCTTCTCGTGTATGGTTTCAATCTTTCGGGTTGCGTTGTCGTGTGCCGCCATGAAATCTTCGGGGCAGATGTTCTTCGGGTTGCGGAGGTCTTGACCGAGTTTGTTGAGCATACGCAGATAGTCGCACCACATGGAGAAGTTGTCTATCCGATACTTGTGACGCTTGGCAATCAGATATGATGTCCAGCATTCATCGGCAGTACGGGCATTGAAAAGAAAGTGTTTCATAACCTCAATCTCACCGCCTTTCATAAGGGTTTCAATTCTTGGGTCTGAAAGCAAGGCTTTGAAAAGACGCACGGGGGAAATGCCGTGGAAATCGCCCTTGAAGCCATTGCGTCTGAGTTGGGGTAATACCCTCATCTTGGGATATGCACAGCTTCTTGCCACAACATCATCGTATAGGCTGTTGTGCGGTCTTATCTCCATCGCGCTGCACAATGCCCATACATCGCAGTAATAGAATGTGAAGCCACGGAGCAACGCCATGTCTGTAACCTTACCGTCGGGTGAAATCCAACGCTGCACAACCTCGTGGCAGTAGAAGTGCATCGGCTCGCCTTTCCTGCTCTCGCATCTGACCTGCATCACACGGATTACCTGATAGCCTTTGCAGGTGGTTATCACGCTGAAATACTGCGTTTCCTTGTAGATACGTTTGCGTGTGTCCTGCACTTTGAGTTTGGCATGGCATTGGGGGCAGGTGCAGCCTTCAAGGGTGTCGCACAGTGCGCTGTCGCTGTGCCACTCGTGACCGCAGTCGGAGCAGGTAATGTTCCCTTTCTTGGTGCGGTAGCCGATATGTTCAACGCAGTGGCGGTATGCCCATTCAATTTGTGTCGTTGATATGGGGCGGAGGTTGGCTGAAAGTCTTGCCACCTCTTTCTGTATCTTGGTCTTCGGTTTCATAAGCCTAAATCAAATAATGAGGGTTGGGGGTGGTTTTCTTTTCTCGCTGACGGTCTGTTGCGGTTCTGCAACTTGCGGAGTTCCTCCTCTTGGTATCTGCGGACTGCATTCTGACGTGCCTCCGCCTTTTCCTCTTCTGTGAGTTCCACAACATGGTTCACCACCACTTGGCACGCCATAGGTTTGCCCACCTCTATCTCGTTTTCCTCATAGTAGTGGATGGCTTGCCCAAATATCTCTCCGTCCGTGAAGCCGCTGCAACCGCTTTTCTGCACATAGTTCAGAATGTGGGTCACGCACTCGTCTATGTTTTTGGCAGGGTTGCGGTACTTCTTCGCAAAGAGCGTATCTTCCTCAGCCCGCTGTTCCAGATACATTTGTATCGTTCTTTTGAAATGGTCTGTTCCTTTCATATCGCTGTCGTTTTTAGATTGTCTGTTTAAGTATCTCTCTCCAATAGGTCGGCTCTACCTCGCTAAGAAGGAAGTCCATGAAGTCCCTCCGTGCGTCCTTGTTCAGTTCGTGGTACAATCTTCGGAAAGTGCTAAAATTGCCGTTGATGTACGTTTCCACCATATACACGAAGATGTTGTCCACCTCGTAATATCTGCACTGCTGCGCTACCGTCTTGCTGTTTCTCTTTGCCATGTCGGTAAGGGTTAAAGGGTTAATAACCAAAGGATGAAGCCGAAGTAGGCAATGGTGGAAAGGATAGCCACGATTACACCTATCGCCACTCGGAACACTCCGTTTACAATCTCTCTGATGATGCCCCAAAGGATGCCGAACACCCCGAAGGCGGTGCGCATCATCAAGCCGCATATCGCCAACCCGATGTATTGCGCCACTTGTCTGAAATTTGCCGTTGCTGTCATATCTTCGCTGTTTTTGATTTTTTTGTTTTTTATGCGGATTCAAGAGCTGAGGGAGTTGAGTTTCAAACTATCTTATCTGCCTCTCGTTTATCCGACATTTTTTTTATGCGTCTTTCTGTCGCATCGGTCGTTTTCGTTTCGGGTGCTTGAAAAGGTAGGGATTAGGGAATACAAGGTTTTCCGGTCAAAATACTACCCGCAGGGCTGGAGATTTTTACCGAAAACAGGAGGCTTGACCTTGCTTTCCCGTCCTATCCCGGAATTACCTTTGCGCCCAGAACGAAAATGACTGACTGATGCGGCTCACTGAAAGGCGCAAAATGGAGGTAAACGAAAACAGAGGCAGATTGGGTAGAAAAAACTTCAGGGGAAAATCCGTAAAAAGAGGAAACCGTCTGAAACCCCGTAAAAGCACCTCTTGGCATAGGCGCAAAAAGAAAGAGGCACAGCATCATCAGTCTAAACATCGTTTAGGCGTGAGGCTGTGCCTTTTTCTCCGGCTATGCGGTAGTCGGCACACGTTTGCTCAAACCCGTTTTGGGCAATGGTGTTCCGACGGACAAAACCGCTTTTACGGAAAAATCTTATGAATGAGGGGATAAAAAAATCCGGGAGTTTATATCAAAATCTCGGATTAAATAGCTACTTTTGCATACGAAGAGTTCTTTGAAGGTTACGCAACGCGCAGAAGGATAATGCAGTAGATAACTAACTAAATCGTAACCTATTACTATCAAGAGTAATTAGCCTACGCTCATTTCCAATAAATTACACTCTTTTCGTAACTTCCAGAAGCAAAAATACGAAAAATTAGTGGCTTAGCTTTGATTCAGGTTCGTAAAAAGAGTTATAGTAAAGAGGAAAGGAGAGGAGGGAGTAAAGAACTGAAAAGTATGAAATAAAATCCGCTATTGTTTTCCCTGATTCATGCTGACATTTTTAAAAAACATCGGCATGAATCAGGAAAAACAACAGCGGAAATTTTCAGCAATCCTACCCGAATTAGGAATGTGCTCAGGTAATAGGTCTTGAATAGATTCCGAATGGAATTATTGAAAATCTTTCAGCAAATCGAGTGCCTTATTTTCGGCAGCTTCCATGATTTCACGTTCTCCCGGACCTTTATCGTTTATTCCACACAGATGCAGAATACCGTGAATAATGACGCGGTGCAACTCTGTTTCGTAAGTTGCTCCAAATTGCTCTGCATTGGTACGGACTGTATCAAGGCTAATAAATAAATCGCCTGCAATCCGGTTCCCTTCACAATAGTCGAACGTAATGATGTCAGTGTAGTAATCGTGCTGAAGATACTGACGGTTTACTTCCAGAATCTTTTCATCAGAACAGAAAATGTAAGCTATTTCACCTACTTTTTTCCCGTAAGTTTCTGCAACAGCTTTTATCCACGCTGTGGTTTCGCGCTTTTTGATAGCGGGCATTTCTACCCCTTCAGTTTGATAAGTAATCATATCGTATATTAGTTAAAGAATAAATAGCAAATAAGAATTGCGGCTATGATACCAGCCAGATCGGCGAGTAATCCGCATGGTACGGCATGGCGTGTACGGACAACTCCCACACTTCCGAAATAAACGGCGAGAATATAGAACGTAGTATCGGTAGATCCCTGAAAGATGCAGGATAATCGTCCTACAAAAGAGTCGGCTCCGTATGTGTTCATGGCATCTACCATCAGCCCGCGAGCTCCACTACCACTTAATGGTTTCATCAGTGCTGTAGGAAGTGCCCCTACAAAATCGCTGTTGATGCCGCATAAGCTCACCAAGTTGGCTATACCTTCTATCAAATAGTCCATGCATCCGGAAGCACGGAAGACTCCGATGGCTACTAAAATGGCTACCAGATAAGGGATGATGCGTACGGCAGTAGTAAACCCTTCTTTGGCTCCTTCTACAAAAGCGTCGTATACATTAATTTTCTTTCTCATGCCGGCAACTATGAAACCGATGATAATGACAAACAAGAATACATTGGCTGTAGTTGTAGAATAGATATCGATTTGCTGACGTGACAGCATGCTGAAGAAATAAATAATACCTGCAATAACTAGGCTTGTACCACCTAGGAATAACAGAATAGTCCGGTTCAGCAAGTTGATGCGCTGGTATAAGCTTACTGCAATAATACCGGCAAGTGTAGAAAAAAAGGTCGCCAGCAGGATAGGGACAAAAACGTCTGTAGGCTGAGCAGCTCCCAGTTGGGCACGATAGACCATAATGCTGATAGGAATCAAGGTCAATCCTGAGGTATTCAGTACCAGAAACATGATCATTGGATTACTTGCCGTATCTTTTTTCGGATTCAGTTCTTGTAATCCCTCCATTGCTTTCAGGCCTAAAGGGGTTGCAGCATTGTCCAAACCTAGCATATTGGCGGCAAGATTCATAAAAATACTTCCTGTAACAGGATGCCCTTTGGGTATTTCCGGGAATAATTTAGTAAAGAGTGGGCTCAATAAACGAGAGAAAACTCCGATAACACCACCTTGTTCTCCGATACGCATGATGCCCATCCAGAGGGATAGTACTCCGGTTAGTCCCAGTGAAATCTCGAATGCTGTTTTGGAAGAATCGAATGTTGAATTAATGATAGCAGGAAAGACTTCCGTATCTCCTAAAAATATAAGACGTACTACAGCTACAATAAATGCGGTCAGGAAAAAAGCAATCCAAATATAATTCAGAACCATGTAGAATATGTTTGAAGTATTAATAATCTTTACCGGACAAAAGTAAAGAATTAATTCAGAAAATGATAACTTTGTTCTTATGAAAAAACCTCGGTGGAAACATATTCGTTGGATAATACTGGCTTTACTTTTGGCTGGTGTGTGTATGTTTCGGTTTATATCTGGTGCAGGTGAATTTTATGCCTGCTGTATTTATCCTGCTGTTTCCGGCTGTTTGTCGCGGTTGGCTTCTCTAGTTTCGTTTTCTCTTTGTGAAGCTCTGGTCGTTGCGACAGTTGTAGCGCTATTGCTGTATCCGATTATAGCTAGGCGTAGAAGACAGACTTGGAAATCGATCGTAGGGAGAGAACTGGAAGTTTTGCTTTGGATATATGTATGGTTTTATTGGGGATGGGGGATGAATTATTTCCGCGACAGTTTCTTTGAGCGGGCAGAAGTCACTCCTTGTTCTTATAATGAACAACGTTTCAAGCAGTTTCTTGCTATTTATACAGATAGTCTAAACAGTACATATAAAAAAGACTTGAATGTTTCACAGCCAGACATAGAACAAAAAATCAAGCCGGTTTATGCAGAAGTTCCCGATAAATATGGACTGACTCGTCCGGAAAGTTTTCAGCATCCGAAACAATCCTTCTGTAATGTCTTGTATTCGGGAGTTGGAGTATTGGGATATATGGGACCTTTTTTCGATGAGTCGCATGTGAATCATGAGCTACTACCTGTACAGCTTCCGTTTACTTACGCACACGAGCTTGCCCACTTGCTTGGAGTTAGCAGTGAGGCTGAAGCTAATTTCTGGGCTTATCAAGTATGTATTCATGCTGACGATTGCAATATACGTTATAGCGGCTATTTCGGATTGTTACCCTATGTAGCGGTAAATGTTCGTAGTTTGCTTGGCGATAGTGAATATTCGAAGTGGTTAAGTATGCTACGTCCGGAAGTGATACAACAGTTGTACGATAAGCAAGCATATTGGGATGTCCGTTATAATAAATTATTAGGAAAGTTTCAGAATGTAGTTTACAACTGGTATTTAAAAAGTAATCAAATTCCCTCCGGACAAAAAAATTATGCGGAAGTTATCGGTATGATTCTTTCTCTACCGGAAAATTGGTGGCAGAGGCCTCTTGAGAATTAAAAAAATCGGGGAAGTATTCAGCTTGAATCTTTTTTTACCAGTAATGAAGCTCTTTGTTTTGATATGTTTTCTTTAAATAGTGCTTATTTTGTTTCTTTTTGAAATACCGTATTGTTTATTTCTGTTTATTTGTATTGCATAATACGATTTTATATTTCTTTTTGGTGTTAGAAAAAGTATTGTAACTTTGGTTGAACTAGAAAAAATAGATAATTTTCTTCTCCTTAATCATTTTTATTTCGGATAATAAGTAAAAAAAAATCCGCTTCAGAATAAAAAACTTGGTTAGTTATTCTGAAGCGGAGATTTTATTAGAAATCACAAATGGAGCTTATTGTGGATTCTGTACGATGTTGGGGTTAGCATCTATTTCCGACTGTGGAATAGGAAGAGCAATACGCGGATCATTGGGTTGGATTGTTTCAGCATTTAATGTATTCAGTGTACTCAAGTGCCATCCTCCTTTACGAACGATCGGTTGTTTGTTTCGCAGATAGTCGAAGAAAATTTGTCCTTCGCCTACCAATTCTTTCCGGCATTCTTTCAAGACACGTTCAATAGTAAATTCTTCTGCGCTGACAGACTTTTCCGGATTGGCACGGCTGACAATCTGATTCAGGAAACCTCTTGCAGGTTCCAAATATTCTCCTCCTAATTTTACACCAGCTTCAGCAGCATTCAGATAAACTTCCGATAAGCGGATAATACTGATATTATTGTCTTTCGGATCACCGCTCTTTCCTGGGAATTTACTGAGAAATACCTTACGGGTACGGGCTGCTTCGGGAAGACCTTCATTGTTCTCGATAAGCGATAGCTGGGTAATGCAATGACGTACGTCATTAGGATCTTCTTCAAGCAAATTCAGAAATTCTTCTGTAAGGATAAGATTGTTCCAGTCTACTCCCTTTTCTTCATTTGCATAAACCATTGGAGCTCCTTCACCACCTGTACCACCTCCCCATTCTGAAGGTTCGGTTGTACTTATGTATAATTCAAACAGAGCTTCTGCCTGAAAGTCTTTTCCCCATATGGTAGGATATTCATCACGTGTATAAAGCTGATACAATCCTTTACTATTATTGATGACATCGGCTGCAGCTTCGTAAGCTTCTTTATTTTTCCCCATATCAAGATAGACTCTTGAAAGCAATGCTTGTGCTGCCCAGTAATTGATATAACCATCCGTTCTTTCTGTACTTAGGCTAGAGCGTGCTGTTGTTATGTCGTTGACAACTTGTTCATAACATTCTGCTACTGTATTCCGTTTCGGTTGGTGGGATGGTTCTTCCGGTTTTAATTCGATGGGAACTCCCAGAGAAGCACCATTGTCATTTATATAAGGCATTCCGAAAAGTCTGGTCAGATTGAATAAGGCCAGTCCTCGCAACACCAAGGCTTCCGCCTTTATGCGGTCCAGTTCTTTGGTATCACTGCTTTGTACTGCTCCCTGTTCTATCTTTTGGATAATGTTATTTGCCTGTCTGATTACCAGATAAGGGCGATTCCAAGGAAGAGTTATATTCAGGTTGTCAGTTGCCAGTACATTATATGTATAATAAGGAGTAACACGCTTGCCTGATGCTTTGTTTTCTCTGGCTTGTACATCCATGGCGCGGCAGTCTCCGTAGTACCAGTAATTATCTCCGTAATAACTGTGCTGTGATGTTTCGCGATAAACTCCGTTTAACGCTACCTTTATATCCTCCAAAGTTGAAAGGGCCTGATCGGTAGTAACGGATGTAGAAGGATTCAGATTTAGCCAGTCTTCGGAACAAGATACCCCCATAATAGAAGTAGCCGCCAGTAAATAAATATATATTTTCTTCATATGATATGATCGTTAATGAATTTAGAATGTTAATTGTACGCCAAAACTGAATGTACGCATAGGTGGAGCTTCACAATATACTTCGCCGTTAACAGGAGTTTCTGGATCGTATTGTTTCCATTTGGCCCATGTCAGCAAATTGCTTCCAGAGAAGTAGACACGTGCTTTGTTGATCAATGCCTTGCTTGTCCACTGGTCGGGTAATGTAAATCCGAGAGTAAGATTTTTCAGTCTTAAATGGTCTGTACTGTGGATGTAGCGTGATGAATTGGTAACAGTTACTTTCTCTCCAAATACGAAACGCGGGACATCTGTCTGGTCGCCCGGTTGCTGCCAGCGTTCTAAAGCATATACAGGCAGATTATATCTGGATGTATAAATAGATTCTGTTCCGTTCTCGATGCTGGTTCCCAGTTTATCGTATGAGTAACCTCCCAGTGAATATGTAAGAGTGAAACTCAAATCCAGCCATTTATAATTTAAAATATTTGTCAGACCACCAGATACTTTAGGGTTAACCGATTTGAATGGTATGCTTTCTGCCTCATTCGGGTCAGTTGTCAGACTACGGTCGATTGTACCGTCTTCATTAACCTTATTTTTATAATATTCTGCTTTCCCGTTCTGAGTATTTACTCCGGCAAATTCTTTTACATAGAATGTGTGATATGGCAAGCCCACTTTGTGGATAAACCATGTACCTTCAATAGTCTGATCAAGCTGACCGTTTAATGAAACGATTTTGTTTTTATTGTGTGTCAGATTGAAAACTGTTGTCCAGTTGAAATCGTTGGAAGCGAAATTCAATGTACGTAATTCAAATTCTACACCTTTATTATTAAGCTGTCCGACGTTGGCCAGATAACTGGTAAATCCGGTTGTAGCACTGATAGGAAGATTGTAAAGCAAATCTTTGGTATCGCGATTATAATATTCTAGGCTTACGAAAATACGGTTTATGAAAGCGAGGTCAAGTCCGATATTCAGGTTGTAGTTCTTTTCCCATCCTAAATTGGTATTAGGTTGAGATGATTCATACGAACCGGATGCTCCCATATAGTTCTGTCCGTAACTATACAGTCCCATATATCCGTAAAGAGATCCTGGCTGGTTTCCGTTTACACCATAAGACGCACGTATTTTCAGATCGTTCAAGACCTTTTTTACCGGTTTCATGAATGCTTCATTACTTATATTCCACATACCCGAAACAGACCAGAAATTTCCCCATCGGTTGCTTGGAGAAAGTCGTGAACTACCATCTCGGCGGAAACTTCCTGCCAGATAATAACGGTCGTCATAATCATAGTTAAGACGTGACAGATACGAAATCATGCGGTAATCTTGAGTAGATGAAATAAAACTGTTCAAGACGGCTGCATTATCGGGTTCTGTCAAGATGTCTGAAGGAAGTTTAGACTTCATTCCTGAGGCTTTGTCGGTCTGATAACTTTCTATTTCATAAGCGGCCAGTACATCCAGATGATGTTTGTATGCAAACGTACGTACGTAGTTTAAAGAAGTAGAAGAGATAAATTTTCCATATTCGATAAACCCTTTTGCAGTCTGGGCGTCACTACCACTTTTAGGACCTGCCGAACTAAGCGGGTTATAGTATCTGGAATCTTTTTGGGTTGTATAGTCGTAGCTTATTGTTTCTTTCAACTTCAGACCTTTTAACGGTTCAATACTTGCGTAGCCGGTAGAAAACATACGTGTCATACGTACGCGGTTGTAGTCGGTCATGATATCGCGTAATGGATTGAGGGTACTGCCTTCATATGCACCGATATAATTCCCTTCTTCATCACGTACTGTCATCGAAGGATTCATGGTCATGGCTACACAAAGGAACGGATTGATGGCAGATCCTCGTTCCTCGTTCATTTCCTGATTCATCTGTGTGAACATCATGTTGGCTCCTACTTCTCCATATTTCCCTACTTTCTGAGTAAGATTCAAGCGAGCAGAATATCGGTCAAGACTTGAGTTTTTAGCCAAACCCTCTTGCTTGTTGTATCCTAGTGAAGCATAATAAGTGGAACGTTCGTTTCCGCCTGACACAGATGCTTCATAATCCTGTTGAGTAGCTGTTCGTAACAATTCTTTCCGCCAGTCGGTATACCCCATAGATGGTACGTATGCATATTGGCCGATTTCCTGATCAGCATATGCTGTTGGTGATTCCATGTTCTGGTCGATGGCATAATTTACCAGTCCTTCATATAATAACTCTCTACGTTGGTCACCATTCAGAGTCGGACGGAAATCGACTGCAGCATTTGAGAAACCACCTGAAATATTCAAGGTTACCTGAGCTCTTCCGGCACTACCTTTTTTAGTCGTGATAAGAATGACTCCATTTGCTGCTCTCGAACCGTAAAGTGAAGCTGCTGCTGCATCTTTTATTACTGTAATATTCTCGATATCAGCAGGGTTCAGCGTACTCATGATGTTGGTTTTCGAGTTATTCATATATGCCGCATCCGAACCGCCTGCACTAAGGCTTCCAGAAGTAACAGGTACTCCGTCTATAACGAACAGCGGCTCTTGAGAGGCATTAAAAGATCCCATACCTCGGATACGGATATTCTGGTTGGCTCCCGGCTGGCCAGAACTGCTGGTAATATTGACACCTGTTGTCATACCTTGCAGTTTCTGTTCCACACTCATGACAGGGATGTCTTTTAACATATCGGCTTTTAGTGTGTTAGCCGAACCGGTAAAAGAAGATTTTGTGAAGTTACCATAACCTGTTACGACAACTTCGTCCAGATTCATTGACTCTGGTTCCAATACAATATTCAGTACTGAATTCTTGCGTGGAACACGAATCTCTGCTGTTTTCATTCCGATGTATGAAACAATCAGTGTCTGGTCTGGTTCAACCTGCAAGCTATACTTCCCTTCCGGGTCGGTTATTGTACCGATAGCTTCATTTCCTTTTATTGTGATAGAAACACCTATCAATGCTTCTTTTTCATCTGCTGAAGTTACTGTTCCAGAGATTGTTCGTTTCTGAGCAAAGACTTGTTGTGTTATTACACAATAAAAAATAAATAAAAAAAATAGTTTTACTTTTTCTCTAGTTTTCATGTTTCCTAATTTTTATGTCGTGTAACAATAATTGAACCAATTTTATTTATTCTTACGATAAAAAATGTAACTTATTGATTTATAGACATGGTTGAAAGCGACTCTCTCTCTGGCTTTTATGTTTATTGGGGACTTTTTACTCAATTTTGGGAAATATCTCCACAATGTTTTACTGATATTTGAGGATGTTAATGTTCCTTATGTCATTTATGATGGTTTGTAAGTATTATATGATAGATAAATGGGAAAAACGAAGGAGCCAATACTCGAATTTCGGGATAAGAGAATTACTCTTCGAATAAAAAATTGTATCTTTACAACCTGAAATTTCATACTATAACGAACAGATGGCCATTATCATTAAGAAAGTAAGCTCTAAAAAAGAGTTGCAGACATTTATTCGCTTCAATTACGAATTATACAAAGACAATCCTTATTCCGTACCTGATTTGTACGATGATATGTTGAATACGTTCAGCCCGAAAAAGAATGCAGCATTTGAATTCTGTGAGGCTGATTATTTTCTTGCTTATGAAGGGAAAAAAGTGGTAGGACGTGTAGCTGCCATTATTAACCACCGTGCGAACGAGACATGGAAAAAAAAGGAAGTCCGTTTTGGATGGATTGACTTTTTAGATAAGCCGGAAATTTCTGAAGCATTGCTTGGAGCAGTAGAAGAATGGGGAAAAGAACGAGGAATGGAAGCTATTGTCGGACCGCTAGGCTTTACCGATATGGATGCAGAAGGTATGCTGGTTGAAGGGTTCGATCAGCTAGGAACCATGTCGACTATTTATAATTACCCTTATTATCAACAGCATATGGAGCGTTTAGGCTTCGAAAAGGAAGCCGACTGGGTAGAGTTTAAGTTGACTGTTCCCGATAAGTTGCCAGAGAAATTTATCCGTATTTCTGAAATTATTCTGGAAAAATATAAGCTAAAAATCAAAAAATTGAAACGTAGTGAAATAAAGAGCAAAAACTACGGACAGAAGATTTTTGATTTGATAAATGAAGCCTATGCACCTTTATACGGCTATTCACAAATGACTCAGGGGCAAATCAATCAATATATCAAGATGTATTTGCCATTGATAGATTTGCGAATGGTTTCGCTTGTAGAAGATGAAAATGAAAACCTGGTAGCTGTGGGTATTTCTATGCCTTCTTTGTCGGAAGCACTGCAAAAGGCAAAAGGTAAGATGCTTCCTTTTGGCTGGTTCCATTTACTTAAAGCCTTGTTTATCAAAAAGCCGAAAGTGCTTGATTTATTGCTGGTAGGTGTGAAGCCCGAATATCAAAGCAAAGGAGTAAATGCATTGTTGTTTTATGATTTAGTTCCAGTTTATCAACAGATGGGATTCAAATATGGAGAAAGTAATCCGGAACTGGAAATGAACAAGAAAGTACAAGCGCAGTGGGGAGCTTTCGAAGCTGTTCAGCACAAACGCCGCCGTGCATATAAAAAGATGTTAGTAGCAGGAAAGAAAGAAGAAAATTAGTATATCGTTTGAGTGTTGTTTATGGAAGAAGAATACAATGAACAAATAGCGAATCCCGTTTCGTATACAGAGGAGAATATTCGTCATCTGAGCGATATGGAGCATGTTCGTACGCGTCCTGGTATGTATATCGGGCGTTTAGGCGATGGCTCTCAGGCGGAAGATGGTATCTATGTATTGCTGAAAGAAGTCGTAGATAACTGTATTGACGAGTTTAAAATGGGAGCAGGAAAACGCATTGAAATACAGATGGAAGATAATTTGCGTGTTTCTGTACGCGATTATGGGCGTGGTATTCCGTTAGGAAGTCTGGTTGATGCCGTATCTATGCTGAATACGGGTGGAAAATATGATACAAAGGCATTTAAGAAAAGTGTCGGGTTGAATGGTGTCGGAGCAAAGGCTGTAAATGCGTTGAGTTCTCACTTTATAGCGCGAAGTGTACGCGACGGACAGATGCGTGAAGCTGTTTTTGCAAAAGGAGAACTGATAAGTGATATTACTCAATCTACAGAGGAAGAAAATGGTACTTATATTTTCTTTGAGCCCGATAATACCTTGTTTCTAAACTACCACTTCCGTCCTGAATATATCGAAACGATGCTGCGTAACTATACATATTTGAATACAGGGCTATCGATATATTATAACGGCCACCGCATTGTAAGCCGTAACGGTCTGGAGGATTTGCTGAATGACAATATGACTTCTCAAGGCTTGTATCCTATTGTTCATCTGAAAGATGAAGATATAGAAATAGCCTTTACTCATAGTCCTCAGTATGGAGAGGAATATTATTCGTTTGTCAACGGACAGCATACAACTCAGGGAGGTACGCACCAAAGTGCTTTCAAGGAGCATATTGCACGTACTATCAAGGAATTCTATGGTAAGAATATGGAATTTCAGGATATTCGCAACGGGCTGGTAGCTGCTATTGCCATTAATGTAATAGAGCCGACCTTCGAAAGTCAGACAAAGATTAAGTTGGGCTCTTTGACGATGGCTCCTGAAAAAGATTCAGATGGTAATCCTTATCCACTTTCAGGAATCAGTGTCAATAAGTTTATCGGTGACTTTATAAAGGAGAATGTAGATAATTACCTGCATAAACATCCCGATGTAGCAGATGTGTTGCTTCAGAAGATTCAGGAATCGGAAAAAGAACGTAAGGCTATCGCGGGGGTTACTAAGATTGCGCGTGAACGTGCCAAGAAAGCAAATCTGCATAACCGTAAGTTGCGTGACTGCCGTATTCACTTGAATGACTTGAAGGGGGCTAAGAAAGATGAAGAAAATGATCCCCGTCTGGAAAGTTCTATCTTTATCACAGAGGGAGATTCTGCAAGTGGTTCTATAACCAAGAGCCGTGATGTTAATACTCAGGCTGTATTCAGTTTGCGTGGTAAACCTTTGAATTCATTTGGATTAACTAAAAAAGTCGTTTACGAGAATGAAGAATTCAATCTGTTGCAAGCTGCGCTGAATATCGAGGATGGCTTGGACGGATTGCGGTATAATAAAGTCATCGTAGCAACTGATGCCGATGTGGATGGTATGCATATACGCTTGCTGATGATAACTTTTTTCCTTCAGTTCTTTCCTGATTTAATAAAGAAAGGACACGTTTACATCTTGCAGACGCCGCTTTTCCGCGTTCGTAACCGTAAAAAAGGTATATACGAAACTATTTATTGCTATACAGATGAGGAACGAATTGCAGCGATAGAAAAGTTGGGTCCCAATCCGGAGATTACCCGATTTAAAGGATTAGGAGAAATTTCGCCTGATGAGTTCCGGAATTTTATTGGAAAGGACATGCGTTTAGAACAGGTTTCTTTGCGTAAAACGGATGCTGTTAAAGAGTTGCTGGAGTTTTACATGGGTAAGAATACCATGGAGCGACAGAACTTTATTATTAATAATTTGGTAATAGAAGAGGACTTGTTGAATTGATAGATCAAGTATCTCTTGATTTGTGATTATTGGCTTAAATGAAAAGAGCGATATTTCCAGGGACATTTGATCCCTTTACAATCGGGCATTTTTCGGTGGTAAAACGTGCATTGACTTTTATGGACGAGATTATTATCGGAATTGGTGTCAATGATAATAAGAAAACCTGGTTCCCTACAGAAAAACGTGTGGAGATGATAAAAAGACTCTACGCAAACGAATCTCGCATACGAGTAGAAGCGTATGATAATCTGACTGTCGATTTTGCGCAACAGAGGGACGCTAAGTTCATTATCAGAGGAATCCGTACTGTTCGTGATTTTGAATATGAAGAAACCATTGCCGACATAAATAGAAAGCTTGCCGGCATTGAAACGATTTTGCTTTTCACAGAGCCGGAACTGACAGCCATCAGTTCCACTATTGTACGTGAATTATTGCAATATGGCAAAGATGTAACACCGTTTTTGCCAGAAGGACTGGATATTAATTTATGATGAAAACTATGAAACAGCGACTTTATTTGATTTTGTTGTGCAACTTCTTCTTTTTCTGTTCTGTAGTAGCACAGAATAAGATGCTCAACTCTCCTTCACGCAAGTTGCAGTTGGCGGAGTTTGCCATATCAAACTTATATGTCGATCAGGTAGATGAAAATAAGCTGGTAGAGTCGGCTATTGTAAAGATGCTGGAGCAACTGGACCCTCATTCTACTTATTCTGATCCGGAAGAGGTAAAAGCGTTGAATGAGCCATTGCAAGGAAACTTTGACGGCATAGGAATTCAGTTTAATATGGCTACTGATACGCTATTTGTTATCCAGCCTGTCTCCGGAGGTCCGTCGGAGAAAGTCGGAATTTTGGCGGGCGACCGTATTATTGAGGTAAATGATACGGTGATTGCCGGTGTAAAAATGAGTACGGAAGATGTGATGCGTCGTCTGCGAGGTAAACGAGGTACAGAGGTAACCGTAAAAGTTATGCGTCGTGGAGTAAAAGAGCTACTTCCTTTTACTATCAAACGCGATAAGATTCCTGTATATAGCCTTGATGCTTCGTATATGGTTGATAAAAAAATCGGCTATATTCGTGTAAATCGTTTTGCCGCAACTACAGGAAAGGAATTTGCTGATGCTCTTCATCGTTTGCAGAAGGAAGGTATGCGCGACCTTATTCTCGATTTGCAAGGAAATGGTGGAGGATATCTGAATGCAGCGATTGAATTGGCTAATCAGTTCTTAGGTAAGAAAGAACTTATCGTTTATACAGAAGGACGTCGTAATCCTCGTGCTGAGTTTGATGCTGAGGGAAATGGTGATTTCCTAAATGGACGTTTGGTTGTGTTGGTCGATGAATTTTCTGCGTCGGCAAGTGAGATTGTAACAGGAGCATTGCAAGACTGGGACCGTGCTATAGTTGTAGGCAGACGTACTTTTGGAAAAGGACTGGTACAGCGTCCGATTGATTTACCTGACGGTTCTATGATTCGTCTGACTGTTGCTCGTTATTATACGCCTTCCGGTCGTTGTATTCAGAAGCCTTACGAGAGTATTGAACAGTACAATAAAGATTTGATAGATCGTTACAATCGTGGGGAAATGTTGAGTGCAGACAGTATCCATTTTCCGGATTCTTTGAAATACAAGACATTGAAGCTGGGACGTACTGTTTATGGTGGAGGAGGTATCATGCCGGATTATTTTGTGCCTGTAGATACAACCATGTATACTGATTATTATCTTGCCTTGCGCGATAAAGGAGCTATTGTGCAGATGAACTTGAAGCTGGTAGATGCATATCGTGAAGAATGGCTGAAAGAGTATAAGGACTTCCGACATTTTAATAAGAATTTTGAAGTGACATCTGCTATGCTTGAAGAACTGAGAAAGCTAGGTGAAACATTAGGAGCAAAATATGATGAGAAACAATATCAAATTGCACTTCCACTCATAAAAGCTCAAATGAAAGCTCTGATTGCTCGTGATTTATGGGATATGAGTGAGTATTTTCAGGTAATAAATCTCATGAACAATAGTATGCTTAAGGCGGTAGAACTATTAGAGAAGCCAGGAATGAATTTCCCGGAACGTAAATAACTGCTTAGAGTATTTATTAGATTATAAGTAAGAAGGGGCCGTTTTAGCAATGTAGTAAAAAGCTAAAACGGCTCTTTTTATGCTATTAAGATAAGGGATGTCCTGAATATGTTGCTTTGCCTTGAAAGAAGCTTCCTTTACCGGTTTTCAGAAAAACTATGGATAGTAAAGTAGAACCTGTCCTGAATTGTTCATAATGAAATGGTTATTGACCAACAGCGAAGGTAAAATGTTCAATAACTTCTTTAGTCTTATTTTCTCCTTGCTGAAGCACATTCATTATTTTTGTTGCTTAAATCACTGGACAGATTAAAGAATTATTTCCGTAATCCCTTGTATTATATAGGGAAAACTTCTAATTTTGTATCGTATTTTAATGTATGTAGTAAGAAATTTTAGTTCTAACAATTAAATAATTTAAATTCAATCATTTATGTGGTTAAGTAATTCATCTATTGGAAGGAAAGTGGTGATGAGTGTAACTGGTATCGCCCTTGTCCTGTTTCTGACATTTCACATGGCGATGAACTGTGTTGCTTTGTTCTCGGGCGAAGCTTACAACATGGTTTGTGAGTTCCTGGGTGCTAACTGGTATGCGCTGGTAGCAACTGTGGGATTGGCTGCCTTGTTTGTAATTCACATTATCTACGCTTTCTGGTTGACAATGCAGAATCGTGCAGCTCGCGGTAACGAACGTTATGCTGTAAATGCTCGTCCGAAGAATGTAGAATGGGCTTCTCAGAACATGTTGGTATTGGGTATCATCGTAATCCTGGGCTTGGCTCTTCACTTTATGAACTTCTGGTACAAAATGCAGTTCGCTGAAATCATCGGTAACCCTATGTTGGGTGGTCTTCATGCAGCCGACGGTTATGGCTATATTATGCAGACTTTCTCTAATCCGTTGTTCTTCGTGTTGTATATCATTTGGTTGATTGCTTTGTGGTTCCACTTGACTCACGGTTTCTGGAGTGCAATGCAGACTTTGGGATGGAACAACATGATTTGGATTAACCGTTGGAAATGCATCTCTAACATCTATTCTACTATCATCGTTCTTGGTTTTATGGTAGTAGCTGTTGTGTTCTTCTTGAAGAATATGATGGGTTGCGGTGCTTGCTAATTTAAGTGTAACTGATTTAAACTGAAAAAACATTATGACTAAAATAATTGATTCTAAAATTCCTGAAGGCCCGATAGCTGAGAAATGGACTAATTATAAGGCTCACCAGAAATTGGTAAACCCGGCTAACAAACGTCGTTTGGATATCATTGTGGTAGGTACAGGTTTGGCTGGAGCTTCTGCTGCTGCTTCACTTGGTGAAATGGGATTCCGCGTATTCAATTTCTGTATTCAGGATTCTCCACGTCGTGCACACTCTATCGCTGCACAGGGTGGTATTAATGCTGCAAAAAATTATCAGAACGATGGTGACTCTGTTTATCGTTTGTTCTATGATACTGTAAAAGGTGGTGACTATCGTGCTCGTGAAGCAAATGTTTACCGTCTGGCTGAGGTTTCAAACAACATTATCGACCAGTGTGTTGCTCAGGGTGTTCCTTTCGCTCGTGAATACGGAGGTACATTGGCTAACCGTTCTTTCGGTGGTGCGCAGGTATCTCGTACTTTCTATGCTAAAGGTCAGACTGGTCAGCAGTTGTTGCTGGGTGCATATTCTGCATTAAGCCGTCAGGTTGGTGCAGGTACTGTAAAACTGTACACTCGTTACGAAATGGAAGAAATCGTAATCGTTGACGGTCGTGCACGTGGTATCATTGCAAAGAACTTGGTTACTGGTAAATTGGAACGTTTTGCTGCTCATGCAGTTGTTATTGCTACTGGTGGTTACGGTAATACTTATTTCTTGTCTACTAATGCAATGGCTTGTAACTGTACTGCTGCAATGGCTTGCTACCGTAAAGGTGCTTGGTTTGCTAACCCTGCATACGTTCAGATTCACCCGACTTGTATTCCGGTACACGGCGACAAGCAGTCTAAGCTGACTTTGATGTCTGAGTCTTTGCGTAACGATGGTCGTATTTGGGTTCCAAAGAAACTGGAAGATGCAAAAGCTTTGCAGGCTGGAACTAAGAAGGGTAGTGATATCCCTGAAGAAGATCGTGACTACTATCTGGAACGTCGTTATCCGGCATTCGGTAACCTGGTTCCGCGTGACGTGGCTTCACGTGCTGCAAAAGAACGTTGCGACCATGGCTTCGGTGTAAATAATACAGGTTTGGCTGTATTCCTTGATTTCTCTGAAAGTATTGAACGTTTGGGTATTGACGTTGTTCGTCAGCGCTATGGTAACTTGTTCGATATGTACGAAGAAATCACCGACGTAAATCCGGGTGAATTGGCTAAAGAAATCAATGGCGTAAAATATTATAATCCGATGATGATCTATCCGGCTATCCACTATACAATGGGTGGTATCTGGGTTGACTATGAACTTCAGACTTCTATCAAGGGTCTGTTCGCTATCGGTGAATGTAACTTCTCTGACCACGGAGCTAACCGTCTGGGTGCTTCTGCATTGATGCAGGGATTGGCTGACGGATACTTCGTATTGCCTTATACTATCCAGAACTATCTGGCTGACCAGATCACTGTTCCTCGCTTCTCTACTGATCTGCCTGAGTTTGCTGAAGCAGAAAAGGCTGTTCAGGATAAGATCGATCACCTGATGAATATCAAGGGTAAGAAGTCTGTAGATTCTATTCACAAGGAATTGGGTCGCGTGATGTGGGAATACGTTGGTATGGGACGTACTGCAGAAGGTTTGAAGACTGGTTTGGCTCGTTTGAAAGAAATCCGTAAAGAATTCGAAACAGAATTGTTTATCCCAGGTTCAAAAGAAGGTATGAACGTTGAATTGGATAAGGCTATTCGTTTGAATGACTTTATTACAATGGGTGAACTGATTGCTTACGATGCATTGAACCGTAACGAATCTTGTGGTGGTCACTTCCGTGAAGAGTACCAGACAGAAGAAGGAGAAGCTAAACGTGATGATGAAAACTTCTTCTATGTAGCTTGCTGGGAATATCAGGGTAGCGATGATAAGGCTCCGGTATTGTATAAAGAACCGCTGGTATACGAAGCAATTAAAGTTCAGACTCGTAACTATAAGAGCTAATCAGTGAAGTTAAACAATTAAAGAATCTAAGTAAAATGGATAAAAATATATCATTTACGCTGAAAGTTTGGCGTCAGAACGGACCTAAAGAAAAAGGTCATTTCGATACATTCCAGATGAAAGATATCCCGGGAGATACTTCATTCTTGGAAATGCTGGATATTTTGAACGAACAGTTGATTGAAGAAGGCAAAGAACCTATTGTATTCGATCATGACTGTCGTGAAGGTATCTGCGGTATGTGTTCTTTGTATATCAACGGACATCCTCACGGACCTGCTACTGGTGCTACTACTTGCCAGATCTACATGCGCCGTTTCAAAGATGGCGATGTAATCACTGTTGAGCCTTGGCGTTCTGCTGGTTTCCCGGTTATCAAGGATTTGATGGTAGACCGTACAGCTTACGATAAGATTATGCAGGCTGGTGGTTTTATCAGTGTACGTACAGGAGCTCCTCAAGATGCAAATGCTATTCTGATTCCGAAGCCAGTTGCTGACGAAGCTATGGATGCTGCTTCTTGTATCGGTTGTGGTGCTTGTGTAGCTGCTTGTAAGAATGGTTCTGCAATGTTGTTCGTTTCAGCTAAGGTTAGCCAGTTGAACTTATTGCCTCAGGGTAAGCCGGAAGCTTTGCGTCGTGCAAAAGCCATGTTGTCTAAGATGGATGAACTTGGTTTTGGTAACTGTACAAATACACGTGCATGTGAAGCTGAGTGTCCGAAATGCGTTTCAATCAGCAATATTGCTCGTTTGAACCGTGACTTTATCAAGGCTAAGTTGAAAGATTAATTCCTTGCTGTAAAGCTTTTATTTGATAGAGAAATCCCTGCTGAAGTAAAATTCGGCAGGGATTTCTTTTTTTGATAAAATCAAAGTGTTATTTTGTGTGCGCAAACGTCTTTAAATGTAAAATAGTTTTAAACATTTTGTAATATTGTTGTTTGCTCTTGCGTGATATCTTACGAATTATTACATTTGCAATGTGATTTTTTTCATAGTATTAGATTTAAGGTTAACAAGGTTGGGAGAAAGCGTTCTCCCATTTTTTTTGCCCTTTTGTTTGCAGGCTATGTTTGGTTCATCTTATATCAGTTTATATACCCCTCCGGCAAGTGTACGGATTATTCCTTTCATTTCCAGCTCAAATAAAATACCCGTCATTCGGTTGATGGCGATATTGCTTTCTACAACAAGTGTGTTTATTTGGATTCCGTCGGGGTGCTTTTGGAGTAAGGATACTATTTTTTCTTCATTTTCATCGAGTTCGGGGAATAACTGCCGTTGTATAACCGCAGGAGCTTGTACTTCACTATCCCAGTTCATAGCCTTTATCAATTCCTCGGCGCTCTGAAGCAATACAGCACGATTCGAACGTATCAGTTCGTTGCATCCAGCCGAATACATATCATTAATGCGTCCTGGAAAAGCGAAACAGTCGCGGTGATAACTTTCTGCTATTTCTGCCGTGATAAGCGATCCCCCTTTATTTGCCGATTCGATAACAATGGTTGCGTCACTGATACCTGCTACGATACGGTTTCGTTTGACAAAGTTCTGCTTGTCGGGATTTGTACCACTCATGAATTCGGTAAGCAGTCCTCCGCATTGTGTCATTTCGGCCGCTGTACGCCGATGTACAGACGGATAAATTCTGTCCAAACCATGAGCCAGAACACCTATTGTTTCCATTTTATGTTGCAAGGCTGCACGATGAGCATGTATGTCAATCCCATAGGCCAGCCCACTGACAATTATTACATCCGGTAACAATTCTTTCAGTTCACCGATAAATCGCATGCATATATCTTTTCCATAATCAGTCGCATTACGGGTTCCCACCATGCTGATGATATGACGTTGGTTCAAATCACTTGTTCCCCGGTAAAACAAGACAAGTGGAGCATCATCACATTCCCGGAGCCGGGAGGGGTAAGCTTCATCATCACAAGTAAGACAGGCTATATGATTTTTTTCCGCGAACGAAAGCTCTGCTTCACAACGCCGCAAAACCTCTGGTGCATCGAATACAGAAGCGATCTTCGGTGAAATGCCGGGAATGATATCTCCCAGATCCTTGGGATGGTCAAAAAGCATAGCAACTTTTCCTTCCGTAGCATCCAGCAGTTTATGAGCTCCTGCAATACCGATTCCCGGAAGTTGAGTCAGTGCCAGACGGCAAAGTAATTCATGATTTTTCATTCGGCAAGATAAGGAGCAAAAGTCGTATCGAAAAGTTCACTGTTGCCCAGTCGTCCGTTTATTACACATACGGTTTCTACCGTCGATTTAATGACAATTTTCATGTCGGGCAATCGGAATATGTCTTGATAGAATACATATTTTATTCCTTCTTTCTTCATATATAGTTTCGAAACGAACTCGTCGCCACTTTTCAGAGGAGTTTTGAACGCCATAGTCAGACGTGCTACAACCGGATCTATTCCTTCTTCGTGCAATCGGGCGAAACTGATGCCTGTAGAAGTAAGAAACTCATGTCGTGTGTGCTCTATGTAATGTTGGTAATTGGCATTGTTTACGATGCCTTGCAGGTCACATTCATAATCGCGCACCTTCATTTTCAATTCATAAATGTATTTATCCATGGGGATGATTTTTTAATGTATTCTACAAAGGTAACGAATTATCCGTATATTTGCGGATGTATGGAACAGAATATACCGGCAATTTATGCAGCGCCGTTGCAAGGATTTACGGAGGCTGCTTGGCGTAATGCACACGAACAGACGTTTGGAGGTGTAGATGCTTACTATACCCCTTTTATTCGTTTGGAAAAAGGTGAAATCCGTAACAAAGATAAGCGGGAAGTACTGCCTCAGCAAAATACAGTAAGTCATCTGATACCTCAACTGGTAGCTTCAGAACCTGAAGAACTGAATCAGCTAGCCGGCTTTCTGGCTTCACAAGGTTATCGGGAGATAGACGTTAACATGGGATGTCCTTTCCCGCTTATAGCCAACCGTGGGAAGGGATCGGGCATATTGCCTTATCCCGAAAAAGTTGCTGCGCTGCTGGATGCGATGCGTCAGTTGCCGGAAATCCGTTTCTCTGTCAAGATGAGACTTGGGTGGCTACATGCCGATGAATGGAAACAGGTATTACCTTTACTGAACAGCTCAGGGGTGTCTCAGATAACTCTTCATCCACGTATCGGAAAACAGCAGTACAAGGGAGAAGTGAACCGTATTGCTTTTAAGGAGTTTTATGACTCCTGTGAACTGCCATTGGTGTATAATGGAGATTTGTGTACACCAGAAGCTGTTCAAGAGTTGCTGGAGGAATATCCACGACTGAAAGGTGTGATGCTAGGCAGAGGGCTGCTTGCTGATCCTTCGCTTGCCCTATCTGTTCGCAAAGGTCAATCTCCCGATAAAACAACATTATACCGTCAGGTATCTGCAATGCACGGGCTGATGTATGAACATTATTGCCGGATTATTGAAGGAGGTGAGGCTCAGTTGCTTGCCAAACTGAAAACCATGTGGGAGTATTTGCTTCCCGATATAGACAAGAAGAGCCGTAAGCTTATCTTAAAAAGTAATCGTCTGGACACTTATCTCAGAGCGGTAGAAGAAGCCTTGCGCTAATCAATAAGAATTTATCAGCAAGAAGTGACAAAAACATCGTCTTCTTTTTTTATTTTTTGTACGAAAGACGGGGACTTTCGTACAAAAAAAAGAGTAAATATGCTGATGTTTTTTGAATATGTGCAGAAGTATTTTCTGCATCGTTTTAATCAATTTGACTTCTTACCTTTTATGCTTTCATAGTTCTGGATTTTTCTTGGTAAATTAACTTCTTTTTGCGAATGCAACATAGTGACTTAGGCATTTTTGTACGTCATTATGTAAAACATGATTCATAATATCAAAACTAGAAGTAAGTGATATGAATTTTGATAATTTGTTCAGATACCATTACAGACCTTTATGCTTGTACGCCATACACTATATTCACGATGTAGATGCAGCTGAAGATATCGTGCAGGAGTGTTTTTCGGTTTTGTGGGAAAAAATGGAACAGGAAGGTGGGGAGATCGTTAATATTAGGTCGTACCTCTATACGATGGTCAGAAACCGTAGCCTTGACTGGCTGAAACAAAGTAGTATGTTCGATACTAGTCTTTCTCCATCCGATCTGGAAGACAGGTTACCCGAGGAAGATGTAGAAGAACGTACGATCATGGAAGCACGTATTTGGACAGCCATTGATTCATTGCCCGACCGTTGCAGGGAAGTGTTTCTGTTGAACAAACGGGATGGCATGAAGTATAAAGACATAGCCGACAAGTTTCATATCTCCGTTCATACGGTTGATAATCATATACAGAAAGCACTTCGACTGATACGTGAGGGAGTATATAAAGTATATACTTTCTTTTTCGGCTAAAATTAGCTTGTTGGCAATAGTGAATTTCAACCTTTGTACAGTCTTGTCTATGAAACTTAAAATCGAAGAAGTATGAAAGATTTAGAAGAAAAATGTCTCCGGTTTGTACTGAAGCATTACCGTGTAAATAAACTTGATACGCAGAAGGCATTGCAGACTTTTAGGCACAAACATGCTATACCCGAAAGCAAGTCAGGTCCTGGCTCGTATGTGGTGGCTTTTGCGGGGATAGCGGCCGCTGTACTTTTGGTGTTTGTAATAAAGATATACCTGTTTACTGATGCGAAATGGACGGAGATTACGGCATACGAGCATTCGGTCGATTGTCTGTTGCCGGATAGTTCTGCCGTAATGCTCTATCCTCATTCTTCCATCCGCTATTGTTCCCGTGAATACTTGTCTGTCCGTCGGGATGTCCGTTTGCGGGGAAAGGCTTCGTTTAGGGTTCGTCATCATGCTGCCCGGCCGTTTACGGCAAGTGGCAGATTGTCGGAAGTGAGGGTGTTAGGGACTCGTTTCTTGCTGGATGAAAGCCGGAATGATACGGCATTTGTACACGTTGAGGCGGGAAAAGTACAGTATACGGCTGTAGGACAACCGGATGCGGTAATTCTGACACGTGGAATGAGGGCGCAGGTTGTCAAAGGACAACAGAAACCTCAAGTACTTACGCAGAGAGCACAGACACGTAAAGGTAGCTTTGTGTTCAGCAATACGCCTTTGCAAAAGGTACTCGATGAACTTTCCTGGTATTACAATGTCCGTCTGATAGCTGACAATACGGATAAACGGCTGACTGCCAATTTTAATTCCCGAAGCCTGGATGAAATAATCGAGATAATAGAAAAGGTGCTGAAAGTAAAAATTGAAAAGAAGAAGTGATGAGAACATTTTTCTGTGCTGTTCTGCTGTGTCTGCATGTGGCGGCGAATGCTTCATCCGAATCCACAGAGATGAAAAGAGCGATAGATACCATGCAGGAGGTATATCATGTAAGTTTTGTATACGATTCTGCTTTGGCTGATGTGATGCCTGCGGGCAGACCGTTGCCCGACAAGACACTGACGGAGAATCTGAATATTGTTTTGGGCGGGACTGGTATCAAGTGGGAAATCAAGGATGAATATGTGTTGCTGTTCAGGCAGAACAAGTATACCTTTTCGGGTTATGTCTGTCAGGATAATGGTGAATCACTGATTAATGTGACGGTGTATGACAAGACTACGCGTACCGGAACACTGACTGATGAACATGGCTTTTTCAGTATTACCTTACCTGAGGGGAAGCATGTGCTTCGTGTGTCTTATATTGGCTATGAGGAAGTGGTAAAGGAACTCGATTTGCAGTCTGATTATTTTGGAACTATTTATCTGAAGGAAAGCACAACGGCACTGGCAGGTGTGGAGGTTACAGCAAATCTGAATGATCCGCTTTTTACCACTCAGACCGGAAAGGTTTCTTTTACTCCCGAATTGCTGAATACGGAATTCTCTCTGTTGAGTTCTCCGGATCTTGTCAAGTCCATTCAGAACTTGCCGGGTGTTTCTTCCGGTACGGAATTGCTTTCCGGGCTGTATGTACATGGCGGTCGGAATGATGAGAATATGTTTTTGCTGGACGGTACTCCGTTGTATCAGGTCAATCATTTGGGTGGACTGTTTTCGGCATTCAATACGGACGTGGTGAAGAATGTAGACTTCTATAAGAGTGGTTTCCCGGCTCGTTATGGAGGAAGAACGGCATCGGTCATCGATGTTCGTACCAGGGAGGGGGACATGAAAGAATATCATGGCACTTTTTCCATCGGACTGCTGGATGGCAGGTTCCAGTTTGAAGGACCTGTCATCAAAGATAAGACTTCGTTTAGTTTTGGTATGCGAAGGAGCTGGATGGATCTGCTGACCACACCTGCCTTGTGGATAGCGAATCGAAATTTTTCAGATAAAAATATTAAGACCCGTTACGCTTTCCACGATATCAATGCTAAAATTACGCATCGGTTTTCCGATCGGAACAAGTTGTCGCTCAGCGTATATTCTGCCCGTGATCTGTTCAAGTCGAGAGTGCTGCAACAGTTTCCGGAAGGATATATGTTTCAGAAGTACGAGGAACGGGATGAGAATACATTCCATATCCGTTGGGGCAACTTGTCAGTCGGACTGAACTGGAACGGTCAGCTTACGCCTAAACTGTCGGGCAATGTATCACTGGTGTATGCCCGTAATCTGGCAAAGTATAGTTTCCTGTCGGACGAAAGCTATTATGAACAAGACAAGAGGGTGTCGATGGAACGGATGCAAAGAAGCAATTATTCGACGATTGATGATGTGGGTTACCGGATGGAGTTCAGTTATCGTCCGGCTGCGAGTCATCATATTCGTCTGGGTAGCAACTATTTGTTTCATTTGTATCATCCGCAGCGTATCGCTTCGCAGGATATAAGAGAAACAGCAGGGATTGCCGATACCTTGTCGTCGGCGGGTGAAGGTCGTTATCGGGGGAGTGAAATCTCTTTTTATGTGGAAGATGATATGCAGCTGACCGAAAAGTTGCGGGTAAATGCGGGTCTGCACTATGTCTTGTATCGGGTTACGGGAGCGACTTATCATTCCTTGGAACCGAGATTATCTGTCGGTTACCGGCTTTTCGATTGGGCTACCTTGAAGGCTTCTTATACCGAAATGAGTCAGTTTGCCCATCAGCTTTCGAACTCTTATTTGAATCTTCCTACTGACTGCTGGGTTCCTTCTACCAGTCGCATACGTCCGATGCGTTCACGTCAGGTGGCGGGAGGTATTTATATGAAGCTTCCATGGAACTTGAGCATGGACATAGAAGGCTATTTCCGTATTACCGACCGTATGCTGGAATATGATACCGGTGGTAACCTGACACTTCCTGCCGATAACTGGGAGAAATGGGTGAGGGTAGGCAAAGGAAAATCGTATGGATTGGAAGCCTCACTGGCGTACCGTCACGCGAAGAATGTCTTTCAGGCCAGTTATACGCTGTCGTGGAGCAAGCAGAAATTCGAAGATTTTTACCCCGACTGGTATGCCAGCAAGTTTGACAACCGTCATAAGCTGAACCTGATGTTCCGTCATAAGTTTAATAACCGTATCGATGCGTACGCAGCATGGACTTTCCGTAGTGGCGATCGGGCTACTGTACCTATGCAGTATGTAGAAAATCCTTCTTTGCCTGGAACCGTCCAGCCGTCTGATGCGGCAGGAAGCTGGGTCTACGAAAAGCCGAACAATATTACCCTGCCAGCCTATCATCGGCTGGATGTAGGCATCAATTTCCGGCGGACAACCAAACGAGGTTTCGAACGTATCTGGAATATCAGTATTTACAATGCCTATTGCCGGATGAATGCTTTCTATACTCAAGTAGAACGGCAGGCCGATGGTAGTTTCAGAGGCAAGGCGATAGGACTGTTTCCTGTAATTCCTTCTTTCAGTTATACTTTAAAATTCTAATAAGGATGATGGTAAAATATATTTCTTTCATGATCATACTTGGGGTATCCTTACTGTTTACATCTTGCGTATATCATTTCGATCTGGATGAGGCGGAAGGAATCCCTAAGTTAGTTGTATACAGTTATCCCGGGAGTGGAGATACAACCGTGGTACGTTTTTCACGCAGTCTTCCAGTCACAGGCAAGGGGGAAATTGTTTCTGGTTTGACAGGGACGGATGTCCGGCTGGAAGTAAACGGTACACCTGTCGGTCTGTTGTGGACGGACAAAGCTTTACCGGGTGTTCCCGCCAAAAGTTATTATACGGTGCAGAGATACGAGGAAGGCGATCGTATCCGGCTGACAGCTTCTGCTGAAGACTTGGAAACAGTTTCGTCTGTTACGACAATTCCAGCTCCGTTTCCGTTGAATTCTGTTCATATGGAACGAAAGCCATCCGATCCTGGTACGCTTCAGTTTCAGATAAACTTTACCGATAAGGCAAGTACAGTAAACTATTATGCCGTAACGGTGAAAGAAAGAGCAAAGTATTGGAGGAATGGAGATTCACGGGTGTATTATGACGAAGAATATACGGCGTATATGGATTGGAATGATGAACCGCTCCTGAAGGTCTCAGCCGGTTTGGATGAAATTCTTATAGGTGACTATACGTATTATGAGCAGTTGTATATTTGGAGCGATGAGAAGATTCAAGGGAAGAACTACACACTTCGGCTGAACAAAACTTATATATCCGATTATGAAACCTCTATTCAGGGTGAAGTTTATACAAACAGGAAACAATATAAGGTTTGTCTGTATAGTTTGTCGGAAGAGTTCTATCATTATCTGAAATCGATGAATGAACAAGTAAACAATAAATTGGGAGAATCGGAATTGGCTCCTGTACGCCCTACCTATACCAATGTAGAGAATGGTTTTGGACTAGTAGGGGGCTGTCGGATGATGCAGACAGAATGGATGGATGGTGTGAAAGAATGAGTTGGAAGTAATTGATTAAACACAAAAATTGATTGTATGATAAAGCGTTTGACTGTTCTTATATTGTTGTTTAGTGGCTGGCTAGTTACTTACGGACAGACAGGCCGTTCCTCAGGTCTGACAATTTATGGAGGAAAAGATATGGTAGGTTATGATATGGTTCCTCCATCAGCCGGGATACCTCCTTTTGATGCTGGGAAGACTTATTTTGATTCCAGATTCTCTTTAGGTTTCGGTTATCGTTGGCGGTTGAAGCCGATTGATTCCCGATGGTTTTTCGATCTTGCGATAACAGCCGGATATCATCGTTATAAGTATGGATTAAGCTATCTCTCTCCGGACGAGCACATAACTTATGCGGGAAATGCAGGAGTTTGTAATTTGTTGTCGGTTTCTCTCTCCGGAAGTGCGGGATATTATTTGTATAAAGGATTGAATTTGTCTGTAGGGGTAGAATCTGCTTATTATTTTTATGATAAAAATTTTGTAAATGTACCTGTGTTTGTACGTTTGGGTTATGACTTTGGTTGTATGGAAATTGCCGTACAATATAAGCGGGGAATGACTCGGAAATTTGATTTATTCCCTTTTGCGAACAACCGTTTGTCTGGCTGGGAATTGATGGTATACATACCTTTGTCTAACAGAAATACAAATTAATTATATTTCTTTTTTCTTGAAATACTCATATCCGATGCGGCAGTACAAGCATTTCTTCAGGTCACAGTAATTCTTTTTGAGCTGGATAAATGCCTGACTGTCGCCTGCATGTGATGCTTCCAGTCCACATTCTTTCCACATACGGATGATGTAATTGTTTTCTGGCTTCAGTTCCTCTAGCAGTTGGGTCGCACGCAGGCATAAGGCGTCGTTCGACTTGTGCTTGCCGTAAGCATAAAGAAATGGTACTACCGTATTGATGATAAGTAAATCGGTGGAGCTTTGGCTGATGGTTTTGGGATGAGAAGGAGAAGGTATACCAAAAGTGTAGTGTGTCAGCCAGTATTCCGATGTTCCACCTTTCAGGAGATTCCGTAATTCGTTCACCGATTCTGCTTCCATCAGTTGTGAGAATAAGCCCTGTGAACGATGGTACAGGCAGGCAAGCTGTGCGATGCGGATATGTGGAAAATTACTTGGACGCAGGCGGAGAAAACGCCAGCGGCAATCAGAAGAAGGTTGTAGTCCGAACTTCTGTTTCAGGTAATTGTATTCTTTTATCATGTTTTCCGTATATGCATCAACAGGCAACTCTTGCAGAAGTCCTGCTTGTCCGAAGAAAAAGGCCTCTATCTGAAACAGATTGTCACGATGTTTGTTGACAGCAGCAAGTGGTACACTCTTCGCCCATAGCTCGAAAGTATCACTGTTTACACCAAATCCGAAATTACGTGCCAGCGTAATGAAAAACGCGTACTCCCAGTCTTGGTTGTATTCATGCAAGTGCTTCTCTATTTGCTGCGTTTTATTTTCGAAACGCTCTACCTGAAGCGTAGACAGCCAGCTGTGTAGCAGGAAAGACGGCAGTTGGGAAATGATTCGGAAACAGGCCGGATAGCGGTCGGTGCGGATTAATTCTTCATAATTTTCCAATAGATAAGGTGGGTAGTGTAACTCCATCTGTGGAATAATCTCTCCGTTGCTTCGTGTGGGAACAGCATCTATATCCGAAGCCACATGCAGAATAACCGAATCGTATGTCGGGTCGAGATGATGATTATGGCGGAACCAGTCGGAAGCCTGCTGGTGTATTTCGATGTTTCCTACCCATGTTACATCGTTTATCTTGATTTTTGCATTGAAAAAATCCGGACCGGCATGCATGTTTGCCAGACCGGGGTCAATAATTTCAATCGGCTGTCCGTCGGTTGTCTGCAAAGGTTTCAGTGTGAAAAGTTTGTGTTTCCACACGTAGTGCAAGAGTTCTTCCATGTTAATGAGGTGTAAATGTTCGCTAAATGTAATGATTAATAACGAAAAACGTTATCTTTGTGCCTAAAATAATTTGAGATTTATGAAGATAGCATTAATAGGATATGGCAAAATGGGTAAGGAAATCGAAAAGATTGCAGTTGCCCGCGGACATGAAATTGTAAGTATTATTGATGTAGACAATCGTCAGGACTTTGCATCGGAAGCGTTCCGTTCAGCAGACGTTGCGATTGAGTTTACGGCTCCTTCTGTAGCTTATGGCAACTGTCTGGAAGCTTTCAAAAACGGAGTTAAGGTAGTTTCCGGCAGTACAGGTTGGATGGGCGAGCATGGAGAAGAAATGCGTCGTCTGTGTGCAGAAGAGGGAAAAACTCTTTTCTGGTCGTCCAATTTTAGTTTGGGGGTAGCAATTTTCTCTGCTGTCAATAAATATTTGGCAAAAATTATGAACAACTTTCCCAATTATGACGTGTCAATGGTAGAAACACATCATATCCATAAGTTGGATGCTCCAAGTGGAACAGCGATTACACTTGCTGAAGGTATCTTGGAGAACCTGGACAGAAAGAACAAATGGGTTATGGGTACACTTACAGCTCCGGATGGAACTGTAACCGGTACTACAGCATGCGCATCGGATGAAATGCCTGTAAGTGCAATCCGTGAAGGAGAAGTGCCCGGAATTCATACTATCCGTTATGAATCGGAAGCTGATTCTATCATTATTACGCACGATGCAAAGAACCGCAAAGGATTTGCATTGGGTGCAGTACTGGCAGCCGAGTACACAGCAACTCACGAAGGATTTTTAGGAATGAACGATTTATTTCAGTTTTAAGATATGATACAGGCATCACGTAAGCAGTGGATAAAGTTTAGTATAGTATTAGTTCTGTACCTGATTTTCCTGATCTGGTTGCAGAGCTGGCTGGGACTGGTTGTTGTTCCTTTTATCTTTGATGCTTATATCTCAAAGAAAATTCCATGGACATGGTGGAAAAAGTCGAAAAATAAAACGGTTCTGGCAGTAATGAGCTGGGTAGATGCAATTGTATTTGCGCTGGTTGCAGTGTATTTTGTCAATCTGTATTTCTTCCAGAATTACGTTATACCATCTTCTTCACTCGAAAAGTCGTTGCTGGTAGGCGATTATCTGTTTGTCAGCAAGATGAGTTATGGAGCACGTATTCCACAGACTCCGCTTCATATGCCTCTTACTCAGCATACACTTCCGGTATTCAACTGTAAGTCGTATCTCGACTGGGTACATTGGGATTACAAGCGTGTTGGAGGTTTGGGTAAGGTAGAACTGAATGACATTGTGGTTTTCAACTTTCCGGCCGGTGACAGTGTAGCTACAGCCGTTCCTGCTGAAGATTTGTATCGGTTGAGTTATCAGGCAGGACAGCAGCTTTCGCAGCCGGTAGATATGTCGCGCCTTACTTTGGAACAGCAGCGTCAGGTGTACGATTTCTATTATCAGGCAGGACGCAAATATATTGATGAAAATCCGCAGATGTACGGTAAGATTATTACCCGTCCGGTCGACCGTCGTGAAAACTATGTAAAGCGTTGTGTCGGACTTCCCGGTCAGACATTAGAGATAAAGAACCGTATTATTTATCTGGACGGAAAAGCGAATAAGGAACCGGATAATGTACAGTATCGTTATTTTGTCAAGACTAAGGGAATGCTTCCTGATGATTTGTGTCATGAACTGGGTATTAGTCAGGAGGATCTGATGATGTATTACACCGAAGAATCGGTTTATAACATGCCGTTGACAGAGAAGGCTAAAGCAGCTTTGCTGGCTCGGAAGGATCTGGTAGTGTCTATAGAAAATACTCCAGATGATGATGCCGGCGGATTGTATCCTGTAAATAAACTGACTGGCTGGACTGTAGACAATTATGGTCCGGTATGGATTCCGAAAAAAGGTGCTACAATCGATTTGACACTGGACAACCTGCCGATTTATGAACGTCCTATCAAGAATTATGAAGGAAATTCTCTGGAGGTGAAGGACGGAAAAATCTATATAAACGGACAAGAAACGACGAAGTATACCTTTAAGATGGATTATTACTGGATGATGGGTGATAACCGTCATAACTCTGCCGATTCACGCTTCTGGGGATTTGTGCCTGAAGATCATATCGTTGGTAAGCCTATCTTTATCTGGTTGTCACTCGATCAGGATAGAGGTTGGTTCGACGGAAAAGTCCGTTGGAATCGCTTGTTTAAGTTTGTCGATTCGATAAAATGATACTGCATCATATTGAGTAATGACTGGAAAATAGGACTGAAGCTATCGGCATTTGTCATTATTGCTGTATGGCTGGTTAGGACTTTTCTTGTTACATCATGTTTTATTCCTTCGTCGGGAATGGAAAATACACTTTATCAGGGCGAAGGGGTGCTGGTGAATAAGTGGAGTTATGGTCTGCGTATGCCTTTTCCTTCATTCTTAGGTTATCACCGTATCGGAAACTGTGATGTAGGGAAAGGGGATATTGTAATTTTCAATGATCCGGGGGCTACTCAGCGAAATAAACGACTTGAGTGGCGCAGTGTCTTTATAAGCCGTTGTATTGCTACTCCCGGAGATACATTGATGTTGAATCGAGAGTTGATAAATACCGGAGATGAGATTTTAAGTCCGGACAGTAAGGCTTTGTATGTATATCCTGCATCGAAAGAAGACCTGATGAAGATTATATTGGATGCAGTAGGGCTGAAAGAAAATTCACTGGTAGGATATACCGAAGATGGAGGGTATATCCGTAGCTTTAGTCATTATGAATTTTATTTGGTTTCACAAAAAGCAGGACAGCGAATCGATTTTGTTCCGCTAAACAACAGACTTTCGCAAGAGATACATCCTTATGTTGTTCCTCGCAAAGGGGAAGCTGTAAAAGTATATCCGTGGAATGTAGTATTGTTATGTAATACAATTGTTTCGCATGAGCAGAAGCAGGCTGAAGTGCGGGGCGATACGTTGTGGGTAGAAGGAAAACCTGCCACTTCGTTTACATTCAGTAAAGACTATTATTGGATGGCTTCGAATGATCCTGTAAACTTGTACGATTCACGGCTGTTTGGTTTTGTCCCGGAAGATCATATTATTGGCAAAGCATGGTTTATCTGGTTTCCTTCCTGTAAAGAACGTTTTTTTCAACGTGTGCAATAAGAATGAAGAAAGAAGTTATACTTAGTTCGGCGTATCTTGCGCCAGTAGAATATTATACGAAGTTGTTTGCGTATGATACTATACATATAGAGCAGTTTGACCACTATATGAAGCAAACTTATCGTAATCGTTGCACGATAGCTTCGGCAGATGGAAGTTTGTCGTTGACTATCCCGACAGAAAAAAGTGATGATTTAAAATGCCTGATGAAGGATGTGCGTATTTCTGATCATGGCAACTGGCGGCATGTGCATTGGAACGCTTTTGTTGCAGCTTATAAGCAAAGTCCTTTTTTCGATTACTATGCTGATGAGTTTCATCGGTTTTATGAACATAGATATGAATTCTTGTTCGATTTTAATATGGAATTGTGTAACTGGATATGTGAACAGATCGATTTACATCCTTCCTTTGTAATGACAAAGGATTATGTTGCCAATGTAGAGGATATGGATGATTTTCGTGAATTGATACATCCTAAAAAAGCATATGTGCAGTGTGATTCGGATTTTCTGCCTAAACCTTATTATCAGGTATTTGACCAGAAAAACAATTTTTTGCCTAATCTCAGTATTATAGATTTGTTATTTAATATGGGACCTGAAAGTTTATTGGTTCTACGTGATAGTATTGTAAAACATGAATAATAGATAACTTATGAACAACCTACCTACAGTAACTAAAAATCTATTGATTATTAATGTGTTGTGCTTTTTTGGCACAATAGTGGCACGACGCTACGGCATAGATGTGGAAAACTTGTTGGGATTACATTTTTTCCTGGCCTCTGATTTTAATCCTGCGCAGCTTATTACCTATATGTTTATGCATGCCAACTTCCAGCATATATTTTTTAACATGTTTGCCGTGTGGATGTTTGGCCGGGTGCTTGAACAAGTTTGGGGTCCTAAGCGTTTTTTATTTTACTACATCTTATGTGGAATAGGAGCCGGACTAATACAGGAGGCTGTACAGTATACAGAGTATTTGGTTAGTTGGTCGCACTACGATGGAGTAGATACAGGTATGGGAGTTATACCTATGGCTGAGTTTTTGAATCGTCTGAATACGGTTGGAGCTTCAGGTGCTGTATATGCTATTTTGTTAGCTTTCGGTATGCTGTTCCCTAACAGTCAGATGTTTATCTTCCCTTTGCCGATGCCGATTAAAGCGAAATATTTTGTAATCGGATATGCTGTGTTGGAGCTTGTTCTTGGTATTGCAGGAGGTGACGGAGTAGCTCATTTCGCACATTTGGGAGGAATGCTTTTTGGTTTTATTTTGATTATATATTGGAGAAAGAAGAATGGCGGCGGACAACAGTTTTATTACTAACCTAAAAGAAAATTTCAGGAGAGGGGATATTGTAACTCGGCTGCTATATATAAATATAGGAGTTTTCCTGGTTGTCACACTGGTAAACATTGTACTGACTTTGTTTAATCAGCCTGCTGGCTTTTGGACGAACTATTTGGAATTTCCCGCTTGGTGGGAGCGTTTTATCCGACAGCCTTGGTCGTTGTTTACCTATATGTTTATGCATGCTGGCATACTGCATATATTGTTCAATATGTTATGGCTGTACTGGTTCGGGCGTTTGTTCTTGCAATTTTTTTCAGCAAAACATTTGCGTGGCTTATATGTATTAGGCGGAATTGTGGGAGGATTGATGTATATGCTTGCATATAATTTGTTTCCCTATTTTGCTGGTGCGGTATATTCTTCTTATTTGTTAGGAGCTTCGGCTTCAGTGCTTGCTATTGTAATTGCAGTTGGTGTACGTGAGCCAAACTATCCTATTCAGTTGATGTTTGTCGGTACTGTAAAGCTAAAGCAGGTAGCCATATTCATGTTGTTGCTGGATTTGTTGTTTATGACTTCAGGAAATGCAGGTGGACATATTGCTCATCTGGGAGGGGCTTTAGCCGGTTGGTGGTTTGCCGCAGGGTTACAGAAGGGTCATGATGCAACAAAATGGATAAATAATATACTCGACTTTTTATCTGGAAGCTGGAAGCCTGTTTCCAGAAAGCCTAAAATGAAAGTGCATTACAGTGACAAGCAGAAAGACTATGATTTTAATGCCAGAAAAAAAGAACGTACAGAGGAAATAGATAGAATATTAGATAAGTTGCGTAAGTCTGGATACGGTAGTTTGACTGATGCTGAAAAAAAGAGCTTGTTTGATGCAAGTAAAAAGTAAATAAAGCTCGTTTGGGCTTCTGCCAATGGAAGAAAAATATATCCGAATGCAATATTGATAATATAAAATAATGTAGATATGAGGAAAATTGGATGTTTGGTTCGGTGGGTATTGTTTACCTTAAATATATTAGTTGCCATTGGCTTTTTGATAAGTGCTTACAGTCCGTATATATCTCCGGTCACTCATCCGTTGTGGGCGTGTGCAGGACTGTTTTTCCCTTTTCTGTTTCTTGCTAATCTCCTATTTATATTTGTGTGGGTTTGTATCAAATGGCAGTATGTTTTTTTTCCGTTGCTGGTTCTTGTTGCCGGCTGGAGCAGTATTTGGAACTATTGTCCGCTGGGATCAGAAGAGAAACCGGAAGGAGGAGAGGTAATTAAGTTGCTTACTTATAACACGCAGGATATTGCGTTAACGAAAGAGTATGATAAACAGGAAGGTAATCCTGTTCTCAATTACTTGCGAAACAGTGATGCTGATATTATTTGCTTGCAAGAGTTTAATCCTAGTGCAAAGGTAAAACAAAAGGAAATAGATCGTGCTTTGGCATGTTATCCTTACCATGTACGTGTAAAGGGAGAGGGGCCGGGCAGACTTGCTTGTTATTCACGCTATCCAATTCTTTCGGTAGAAACAATAGATTATAAGACTGAATCCAATGCCAGTATTCTTTATCGGTTGAAATTTGGAAATGATACTCTTGTGTTAATCAATAATCATTTGGAGTCGAATAAGCTTGATGCACATGATAAGACTGTATATAATGATATATTGAAATCTCCAAGGGAAAAGAATATAAAAAATGGGGGAAAGCATTTGTTTCATAAAATAGCAAAGGTTGTGGCTGTACGTGCCCCTCAGGCGGATTCTGTTGCACAGGCTATTGCTGTGAATCGTACTCGCTATATGCTTGTTTGCGGTGATTTTAATGATTCTCCTATCTCGTATGCTCATCGAGTAGTCGGACAGGGTTTGAATGATGTTTATAGAAAGGCGGGTAGAGGGCCTGGTTTTACTTATTATGAGAATCGTTTTTATTTTCGCATAGACCATATTTTTGCCAGCGATGCTTTTCGTATACTGGAGTGTAAAATTGATCGTTCCATAAACGCTTCTGATCATTATCCGGTTTGGTGCTTGCTTGAAAAAACGAAATAAATTTTTATTGATGCTTGCCAGACCCAATTTCGGCGAAATACTTTTTATAGATTGATCTTTGTTTTATAATAATTCGCAACGAAAACAGGCTAACTTCTTTTCTGAAGTTGGCCTGTTTTTATTTTAGTTATGCAGTACAGCTGTTTTCTAACGATTTGATCTGTCAAATTATAATACTGATATGAAATGCTTCTTTGAAAAAGGGAAATTTATAGCTTAAAACTTAAATATTTAGAAACCTTTCCCTTTATAAATGAAAAAAAAACTATATTTGCAACCTTGAATAAACGTATATTAATTAAAAAGTAAATATATAAATTAAAGTAACATGCAAAACAAAGGATTCGTAAAGGTTTTTGCGATATTGCTGACCCTTGTATGTGTGTTCTATCTTTCGTTCTCTTTTGTAACCCGCTATCATATGAAAAAGGCGGCAGAAGATCCGAAAGGGGAAACTCACTACCTTGATTCAGTACAGAATGAAAAGGTTTGGTTGGGCAGTTATACGCTGAAACAATGTCGTGAGATGGAAATCGGACTGGGACTTGACCTGAAAGGTGGTATGAACGTTATTCTGGAAGTTTCTGTACCGGATGTTGTAAAAGCTTTGGCTGATAACAAAACAGATGAGGCATTTAATAAAGCCGTTGCTGAAGCTGCAAAACAACAGGTTACCAGTCAGGATGATTTTATCACAATTTTTATTCGTGAATACAAGAAACTGGCTCCGGAAGGAAAGCTGGCAGAGTTATTCGCTACTCAACAGTTAAAGGATAAAGTAACTACACGCAGTACTGATGCTGAGGTTGAAGCTGTATTACGCGAAGAAGTGAAAGCTGCGGTAGACAATTCTTATAATGTATTGCGTACTCGTATCGACCGCTTTGGTGTGGCTCAGCCTAATATCCAGACATTGGAAGGTAAGATGGGACGTATCATGGTAGAATTGCCTGGTATTAAAGAACCAGAACGTGTCAGAAAATTGTTGCAGGGTTCTGCTAATCTGGAATTCTGGGAAACTTTTGAAGCAAAAGAAATCGTTCCGGTATTAGCTTCTGCTGATAGTCGTGCTCGTGATTTGCTTGCAGGAACAGCTACTGATTCTGTACAAACAGATACTGTTGCTACTGCTCAGCCTGCAATTTCTGCTAAAGACAGTTTAGCTGCTGCATTGAAAGGTGAAACTGCTTCTAATGCTTCTGGTGCAAATATTGAACAAATGAAGAAGGAACATCCGTTGCTTTCTGTTCTTCAGTTGAACCAGAGTGGCGTAGGAGCTATTGTTGCTTATGCTGACCGTAACGATACAGCTGAAGTTAATCGTATCTTAAGTATGCCTGAAATACAGAAGCAGTTACCTCGTGACCTGAAATTGATGTGGGGTGTTGCTGCTGCTGACTTCGATAAGAGCGGACGTATTTTCGAATTGTATGCAATTAAATCCACAGAGCGTAATGGTCGTGCTCCTTTGGAAGGTGATGTCGTAACTGATGCAAGAGATTCTTACGACCAGTATAATAAACCGTGCGTGAGCATGTCTATGAATACAGAAGGTGCTCGTCGCTGGGCTGCTTTGACTAAACAAAATGTTGGCAGATCAATCGCTATTGCATTGGATGGTTATGTATATAGTGCTCCACGTGTTAATGGTGAAATTCCTGGAGGACAGTCAGAAATCTCTGGTAGCTTTACTCCGGAACAGACAAAAGACTTGGCTAACGTGCTGAAGTCTGGTAAAATGCCGGCACCTGCACGTATTGTACAGGAAGATATCGTAGGACCGTCTTTGGGACAGGAATCTATTAACCAAGGAATTATTTCATTCGTAGTTGCACTGGTTGTCTTGATGATTTATATGTGTGCTATGTATGGATTTATTCCGGGTATGATTGCAAACTGTGCATTGTTTGTTAACTTCTTCTTTACATTAGGTATTCTATCTTCTTTCCAGGCTGCCTTGACAATGTCTGGAATTGCCGGTATGGTGCTTTCACTTGGTATGGCGGTGGATGCTAACGTATTGATTTATGAACGTACAAAAGAAGAGTTGAAGGCTGGTAAGGGAACTAAACAAGCTTTGTCGGAAGGTTATGCTAATGCATTCTCAGCAATCTTCGACTCAAACCTGACTTCTATTATTACTGGTATTATCTTGTTTAACTTTGGTACTGGTCCTATCCGTGGATTTGCCACTACATTGATTATCGGTATTCTTTGCTCATTCTTTACAGCTGTATTCTTGACTCGTCTGGTTTACGAACATTATATGGGTAAGGATAAGTGGTTGAACTTGACCTTTACTACTGGTATTTCGAAGAACCTGATGCAGAATGTGCATTACAACTTTATGGGTGTTACCAAACGTTCTTTCATAATTTGGGGAGCTGTAATTGTTGTTTGTATCATTTCATTCTTTGTTCGCGGTTTGTCACAAAGTATTGACTTTACCGGTGGACGTAACTTCGTTGTTCAGTTTGAACAGGTTGTACAACCGGAAACTGTACGTAGCTTGTTGCAGCCAAAGGTGGGTGATGCTAATGTTCAGGCTATTGCATTGGGTACAGATGGTAAGACTATCCGTGTTACAACAAACTACCGTATAGAAGAAGATTCTCCAACTATCGATGCTGAAATTGAGGAATTCTTGTATGATGCATTGAAAGAGGGTAATTTGCTTGGTGAAGGAACTACACTTGAAATATTTATCGATCGTGATAACCGTACTGGTGGTTCAATCATCAGTTCACAGAAAGTTGGTCCAAGTATCGCTGATGATATCAAAACATCTGCTGTTTGGTCAGTTGTGTTGGCTCTGATTGCAATTGGTCTGTATATTTTGGTTCGTTTCCGCAATATTGCCTATAGTGTGGGTGCTACTGTTGCATTGGCTGTTGATACACTGTTGATTATTGGTATGTATTCTATTTGGTATGGTATACTGCCTTTCTCATTGGAAATCGACCAGACATTCATCGGCGCTATTTTGACCGCAATCGGTTACTCAATCAACGATAAGGTGGTAATTTTCGACCGTGTACGTGAATTCTTCCACTTGTATCCGAAACGTGACCGTGCTAAACTGTTTAACGACTCACTGAACACTACATTGTGCCGTACTATTAATACCTCATTAAGTACTTTAATCGTATTGTTGAGTATTTTGATTTTAGGTGGTGATAGTATTCGTAGCTTTGCCTTTGCAATGATTCTGGGTGTTGTTATCGGTACTTTGTCATCATTGTTCGTGGCAGCTCCAGTTGCATATCTGACAATGGGACATAAGATGAAAGATACAGAAAAAGCAGAAGCTTAATAAATTTATTAAAATTATAGATTGAGGTAAAAGCCTCTACCATAGCACTTATGGTAGAGGCTTTTCTTTTTTGCCTATGATTTTTTATTGCTGATTATTGAGTTTGAAGAACAAAGTGGGCATAGATTTGTTTTATCTATGTACTGTAAGATTAACAGACTGACTAAACAACTAACTAAACTATTCAAAGTATGAAAAAAAGATTTTTTTTCGCAATGGCGCTTGCAGCTGTTGCAATGGTGGGTAATGCACAAGATGCATACGTAGGTAATAAATTCTTTGATAATTGGTACATGGGTATCAAAGGTGGAGGCATTACCCCAACAACACATTCTGCATTCTGGAAAAATATGCGTGGAACAGCTGGTATTGAGCTTGGGAAACAAATTACTCCGGTGTTGGGAGTTTCTTTTGAAGGACTGACAACTGTCAACACGAGCGAAAGCCGTACGGCGTTTGATGCACTTAATTTGGGAGCCTTGGGTAAAATCAACTTAAATAACTTATTTGGTGGCTATTTGGGAAAGCCCAGATTGTTTGAAGTTGAGGCGATTGCCGGCATTGGCTGGGGACATGATTTTGTAAATTCAGGTCTGGGCTATGACAAATCATATATGGTAAGCCGTTTTGGAACAAGTTTTAACTTCAATTTAGGAGAGGCGAAAGCTTGGACTATAAATGTACGTCCTGCTATTGTATATCAGATGTCAGGAAACAGATCGCAGATTTTAAATGTTAATAAATCAGCTATAGAACTTTTGGCGGGTGTGACCTATCATTTTGCAAGTAGTAATGGAAAGCATTACCAAACAATTCAGACTCCATACAACCAGGCTGAAGTTGATTTGCTGAATGATGCAATTAACACATTGCGTGCAGAATCGGCTGCAAAAACAGAAGGACTTGAAGCTTTGCAATATGAAAATGATCAGTTGAAAGAAAAACTGAATGAGTGTATGAATGCACCGAAAGAGGTTGAAACTATTGTTCAGAATACTCACTCTAAGTCTTTAGAGTCGGTTATTACTTTCGGACAAGGAAAGGCTACTGTAAGTGCTGATCAGTTGCCAAATGTAGAACGTATTGCTACATACATGAAGAATAATCCTTCTAGTACAGTTGTTATTAAAGGATATGCTTCTCCTGAAGGTAGTGCAGAGATTAATGCACGTATTGCTAAGCAACGTGCAGAGGCTGTGAAGACTATCTTGATTAATAAATACAAAATAAGCGCAAGCCGTATTACGGCAGAAGGTCAAGGAGTAGGAGAAATGTTCTCAGAACCAGACTGGAACCGCGTAAGTATTGCAACACTGAACGAAGCAGAATAAAACTCTAGTTTGTTTTTCGGAAAAAGGAGCTATGTCAGAATTTAGACATGGCTCCTTTCTTTTTGTACCCTCGTCGGGAATCGAACCCGAATCAAAAGTTTAGGAAACTTCTATTCTATCCGTTGAACTACAAGGGCAAGTTGATTGCAAAAATACTTCTTTTTCGGAATATCCCAATAATTTTGTTTAAAAAACTTGAGAGCTTCCTTTACAAATGAAATAACTACCTTTTTTATTTTGATTTTTAAAGGAAGTTCGCCAATTTTGCGATTAATGAATTTGTAAACTTTAAATGACATATTATGGCAGAAGAAATGATAATCAAGGAGCTGGATGATGTAGTTGTTCGCTTCTCTGGTGATTCAGGCGACGGTATGCAGCTGGCGGGAAATATGTTTTCCAATATATCAGCTGCCGAGGGAAATGATATCAGTACATTTCCAGATTATCCGGCCGATATCCGGGCTCCGCAAGGTACATTAACAGGTGTTTCTGGATTTCAGGTACATATAGGTTCTGGGAAAGTATATACTCCAGGAGATAAATGCGATGTGTTGGTTGCAATGAATCCTGCAGCATTGAAAACTCAGTATAAATTTTGTAAACCTCAATCGGTTATTATAATTGATACAGACTCGTTTACAAAGCGTGACTTGGAAAAAGCTCAGTTTGTATTGGAAAATCCTTTTTCAGAGCTTGGTATCAAGAATGAAGTAGTGGAAGCTGCCATTACGACAATGTGTAAAGAAAGCCTGAAGGATAGTGGGTTGGACAATAAGTCTATTATGCGTACCAAAAACATGTTCGCATTAGGTTTAGTGTGTTGGCTTTTCCATCGTGATGTAAAGGTAGGTGAAAAGTTACTTCGTGAGAAATTTGCGAGAAAACCGGAAATTGCAGAAGCTAATGTGAAGGTTTTATACGATGGTTATCATTTTGGAGAAAACACGCATGCTTCAGTTGCGATGAGCTATCTGGTTCCTAGTAAAGCTCAAAAAGAAAAAGGACGTTACATGGATATTAATGGCAATAAAGCTACGGCTTACGGGCTTATTGCTGCTGCAGAAAAGGCTGGATTGCAGCTTTACCTGGGATCATATCCTATTACTCCTGCGACAGATATCTTACATGAATTGGCAAAACATAAATCATTGGGAGTAAAAACGGTTCAGTGTGAAGATGAAATAGCAGGATGTGCCTCGGCTGTTGGTGCTGCTTTTGCCGGAGCTTTGGCTGTAACAACAACCTCCGGACCTGGAATTTGTCTGAAGAGTGAAGCTATGAATCTGGCTGTAATTACTGAATTGCCTTTAGTAATTGTTGATGTACAGCGTGGAGGACCTTCTACCGGACTACCTACTAAATCAGAACAGACGGATTTATTACAGGCTTTGTATGGAAGAAATGGTGAAAGCCCGATGCCAGTCATTGCTGCATCCTCACCTACAGATTGTTTTGATGCAGCCTATATGGCATGTAAAATAGCATTGGAACATATGACTCCTGTTGTTTTGTTGACTGATGCTTATATTGCAAACGGTTCGGCAGCATGGCGTTTGCCTGACTTAGCTGAATATCCTGATATTCGTCCTCCTTATGTAACACCTGACATGGCTGGGGCCTGGACACCTTTCCAGCGTAATCCACAGACAGGCGTACGTTATTGGGCTACTCCAGGTATGGAAGGATTTATGCACCGTATCGGAGGATTGGAAAAAAGTAATGAAACGGGAGCTATCTCAACAGATCCGGAAAATCATAACCTGATGACGCGTCTGCGTGCTGAGAAAGTGGCTAAGATTGCTGATTCTATACCTGATTTGAAGGTAGAAGGAAATCAGGATGCAGATTTACTGATTGTAGGTTTTGGTGGAACATACGGTCATTTGCATTCGGCTATGGATGAGCTGAACAGACGTGGAAAGAAAGCTGCTTTAGCTCATTTTAAGTTCATCAATCCGTTGCCTAAGAATACAGAAGAAGTTCTTCGTCGATATAAAAAGATCGTTGTTGCAGAGCAGAATATGGGACAGCTGGCAGGTTATCTGAGAATGAAGATAGAAGGTATTCATTTGCATCAGTTTAATCAGGTAAAGGGACAACCTTTTGTTGTACAAGAACTGGTTGAAGCATTTACTAAATTAATGGAGGAATAGACAATGAGCGAAACAAAATATACAGCAGCAGATTATAAGGCAGGACAACCGCGCTGGTGTCCCGGATGCGGTGATCACGCATTTTTGAATTCCTTTCATAAGGCACTTGCAGAATTAGGAGTTCCTCCCCATGAAATTGCAGTTATTTCTGGTATTGGATGTTCGTCTCGTCTGCCTTATTATATGAATACATATGGTATGCATACGATTCATGGACGTGCGGCAGCCATTGCAACAGGAGCTAAGGTTGCTAATCCAAATCTTACTATCTGGCAGATTTCAGGAGATGGTGACGGACTGGCTATTGGAGGTAATCATTTTATTCATGCTATCCGTCGTAATGTAGATATTAATATTATATTACTGAATAATCGTATTTATGGACTTACCAAGGGGCAGTATTCTCCTACATCAGCTCGAGGTTTTGTCAGTAAGTCGTCACCATACGGTACAGTAGAAGATCCGTTCCGTCCGGCAGAATTATGCTTTGGCGCGCGTGGACGCTTTTTTGCCCGTTGTGTCGCTGTAGATGGAGGTCCGTCAGTAGAAGTATTGAAAGCAGCAGCTCGTCATAAGGGAACATCGGTAGTGGAAGTTCTTCAAAACTGTGTGATATTTAATGATGGCACTCATGATGCTGTCGCTAAAAAAGAAGATCGTGAACGCAATGCCATTTATCTGGAACACGGTAAACCTATGCTTTTCGGTCCGAATAAAGAGTTTGGATTAATGCAGGAAGGTTTCGGATTGAAAGTTGTTAAACTGGGTGAAAATGGAATTACGGAAAAAAATATTCTAGTACATGATGCTCATTGTGAAGATCATACACTTCAGTTGAAACTGGCTTTGATGGAAGGGCCTGATTTCCCGATTGCATTGGGAGTTATTCGTGATGTAGAAGCGCCTACATATGATGAATCTGTCGAAGCACAAATAGAAGAAGTTTCTGCGAAAAAGAAATATCATAATTTTGCTGAATTGCTTGCAACCAATGATACTTGGGAAATAAAATAAAGCGGAAGAAAAAAATAAGGAGTCAATATTATGGGGCTCCTTATTTTTTTGTTTTTATTTATCCAAATTTTTGTATTTTTGTATTATATCTTATAAAGTAGAATTATGATAAGAAGCATCAGTAATATGAAAATCTATCTGGCAAGTCTCTTGATAGCATGCTTTCAGGTTATGCTGGCTTCTAGTTCTTATTCTTCTTTTACAATAAACCATTTACAAGGACTCTCAAATAGCGCAGTTTTAAGCATCTTACAGGATAATCAGGGATTGATGTGGTTCGGTACCTACGATGGATTAAACTGTTATGATGGTAGAACGATAGATGTATTTCGTACTGATTTTTCCAAGGGCCGAACATTAGATAATAACATTATTTCTCGTATTCAGATTGCTTCAGATGACAAATTATGGGTGCAAAGCTATTCTGGAGTAAACTTATTTTCTACAGATTCTTTATCTGTTATCGATAATTATGTATTTCCAGATGAAGAAGTTATTGTATTTTCTAATCGGAAAGGTGACAGCTGGATTGTTGGAAAGCGGAATTTGTATTATTATAATACATATCATCGTTGCTTTGTGAAGGCCGGTGCAATGAATTTAAATTTGGAGAACCTTCAACAAAGTGCTTATGTAGATGGACAAGGTGGACTTCATATAGTACCAGTTAATGATACTAAGATGATTCATTTTTCATTGAGTTCTTTTTCTGCTGATTCTTTGCAGACAAGTTTGGATGTTACATCTTCACCTTTACATTCCAAGGTTATAAAAAAGACTTTTATTCAAAGCGGGGTTATTTGTTTCATTGACGAAGCAGATGATTTGTATTTGTATGATGTTTCCAAGAAGTCTAAAGTATATATTCGTAATATAGGGGAACTATATAGAAAGTATGGTAACTTCATGAACGTATTTCCTTTTTATGATGATATTCTGATAACTCTTCATACGGGTGGTATCCTTCGTCTGATGGCTTCTCAGCAATATACAGAAGATTTGATACGTGTAGATTTGCGTATATTTTCAGCTTATACAGATAATCAGCAAGGAATTTTATGGATGGGGACAGATGGAGCCGGTGTAGTGAAGTTTACTAAAAGAGATGCTCTGGTTACGAATTTAATGCTAAATCGCATGTCTTCATCTGTAAGTGGGCAGGTTAGAGGTATTATGACCGATCGTTACGGTACATTGTGGGTTGGAACTAAGGGAGACGGTCTGATACGTATACCTGATTATCAAAAAGAGATTGATCTTAAAACTCTTTCAGTTTATTCACCAAAAGGAAAATGGGCTTTGACAGATTATGTGCGCGGACCTAATTTCTATCCGGTATTTATGCTGAAGAAAAAGACTCAAGGAGATGATTTTTGGGTGGGAATGTCCGATTCGTTATTGTATTATTATTCTTATCAGTCTGATAAACTGATACGTGTGGGAGGCTCTATACGCTATCCGGCAGAAATACATGGCTTATATGAGGAAAATGATTCTGTTCTTTGGGTAGTAACGCTTGGCTCAGGTCTTATTAAGGTTGTGTTAGATAAATCACATGAAATTCCGGAGATCAAAAGATTCAGACGTTTCCGTTGTTTTGCAGAACAGAAAGAACTTGTAGAATATTCTTCTTTATGGGTACAAGGTGATTCTATTTTATGGCTGGGAAGTCGTGGACAAGGGTTAGTTCGGTTTGATATTCGAAAATATGAGTATCAGGTGTATTCCTTGCGTACGATGCTGGGAAAAGCTGTAGATGATGTCTTGTGTTTGTGTGAATATGATAACAATCACTTTTTTGTTGGTACTACAGCCGGCTTGGTTTCTGTTGAAATTAATGGCAGAAATATTGTGCCTTCATACATTGGTCGCGAACAAGGGCTGGTTAATGAGATGGTACACGGTATTGTAAAAGACGATGCTGGAATATTATGGATGGGTACAAATAAAGGAATGATAAAATATGACCCTGTTAGTGGTGGATCTTATACATATTATTATAGCAAGGGGATTGAAATAGGAGAGTTTAGTGATGATAGCTATTATCGTAGTCCCTATAATGGAGATCTTTTTTTAGGTGGAGTAGATGGACTATTGTATATGAATGATAGTCAGTCTTCTATTCCGGAATATTATCCTGAACTAATTCTTCGTAAGCTGATCATTGATCGTGAGGAAGTTAACCTTAACAGATTTTATTCGGCAGACAGAAAACAGATTCTGCTTTCTGAAGAACAGAATACGTTTTCTTTACAATTTGTAGCATTGGATTATCTTAATTCAGATATTGAATATGCTTATATTTTAGAGGGATATGATGAAAAGTGGAGCCTTTTTTCTAAAGAAAATGAGGCTATGTTTAAAAATGTTCCCCCTGGGGAGTATTTACTTCGTATACGGTATAAGAAAGACGTGTTGGATACTGTCTATAAGGAGTATTCTGTTGCTATTAAAATTGCTCCTTTCTGGTATCATACGATATGGGCATATTTGACTCTTGTCCTTTTGATAATTCTTTGTTTGGCAGGGTATATTTATAAACTGCATCGGAAAGGATTCTTTGAACGTTTGGCACGAGCATGGGCTGTATCGAAAGGATTGGGAGAAATTCAGCAGGAAAACTTATTGGTGAAAGCAAGTGCTTTAGGAAACTGGGTAGCATTTTTCCCTTATTGTAATCAGCCTGAACAGATTACATTTATACAAAGAATCATCGAGATAATAGAAGAGAATTTGGATAAAGAGGAGCTGGGACCAACTTTCCTGGCTGAAAGGATGCATATAAGTCCTCGTCAATTTTCTCGGAAGTTTAAAGATTTATCAGGAATTACTCCTAGTGATTTTATAAAGAAATACCGTATGGAAAAGGCTGCTCAACTTCTGTTGGAAACTGATATGTCTATTCAGGAGGTAATAGAAAGTATTGGTATTTCTAGTCGTCCGTATTTTTATAAGGAGTTTGCAGATAAATATGGGACTACTCCGAAAAATTATCGTGCACATCATAAGGCAGGAATATTGACTGAAAGTGAATCATAACTATAAAAGGAATATTTATATGGTGTTATAAGTATTCCTTTTTCTTGTGCTTGCCTGTTCTTAAATCTGTTTTCTGCTTTTTCTACTTTGTTCTCTAAATGTTTTATTGTAATTTTAATATGCTGTAAATCAGAATATAATATTGTTCTGTATTTTGACTGTGATTCTTTATTAGGACATTTTGATTTAGGGAGAAAGAATGTCTTTAAAGAGGAAAAAAATATAGTTATCTATTATTACTTTTACATATAGGATATTGGCTTAAATCTTAATTTTATATGCTTCGAAAAATACATTTTTGTTTGCTCGCCGGTTTAATCTTTACTCCGGCTTTCTCTCAACAGCGAGTGGTTGATTATGTAAATCCGATTATTGGAACAAATGGAATGGGACATACATTTCCTGGCCCTTGTGTTCCTTTTGGTTTGATACAACTCAGCCCAGATACTGATACAATACCCCATAATATAAATGGTGAATATCAAAAGGATGTTTATAAATATTGTGCAGGTTATCAGTATTCAGATCCTACTATCGTTGGATTTAGTCATACTCATTTAAGTGGTACAGGACATTCTGACTTAGGTGATATCTTAATTATGCCTACAGTTGGTGAATTAAAACTGAATCCGGGGCGTGCTGACTTTCCGGATGAAGGGTATCGCTCACGTTATAATCATGCTACAGAACGTGCAACAGCAGGTTATTATGAAGTTGTGCTTGATGACTATAAGGTAAAAGCTCAATTGACTGCAACTTCTCGCGTCGGTATACATAAATATACTTATCCTTCAACTGACGGGCGTATTATTCTCGATTTGAATCATGGTATTTATAATTACGATGGTAAAGTGCTTTGGAGCCATTTGAGAGTTGAAAATGATACCTTGCTTACTGGTTATCGGATAACGAATGGCTGGGCTCGGACAAATTATACCTATTTTGCTATATCTTTCTCTCAGCCGATAAAAGATTATGGATATATAGATAAAAAGAAACCAGATTATGTGGGATTCTGGCGCCGTTTCAATATCGATCGTAATTTCCCAGAAATAGCAGGACGCTCTGTTGTATCTTATTTTAATTTTGATACTTCGAATAATAAAGAGCTAGTTGTAAAAGTTGCTCTTTCAGGGGTTAGTACTGAAGGAGCTTTGAAGAATTTATGTGCAGAGGCTGGAGGAAAAAGCTTCGAACAGGTGGTTGATGAGGCTGCTGAGGCATGGAATACAAAACTTGATTTATTTGAAATAGAAGGAACGGAAGATCAGAAAGCTATGTTTTATACCTCCTTATATCATACGATGATAAACCCATCAGTATATATGGATGTGGACAAAGCATATCGTGGACTTGATCATAATATTCATCAAGCAGAAGACTTTACGAATTATACGATCTTTTCATTGTGGGATACTTATCGGGCTGAACATCCGTTTCTGAATGTGGTAACTCCAATGCAGAATGCAGATATGGTAAAATCGATGATTCGTCATCAACAGCAGAGTGTGCATAAAATGTTACCCGTTTGGAGTTTGATGGGAAATGAGAACTGGTGTATGAGTGGATATCATGCTGTTCCTGTTTTGGCTGATGCTATTGCCAAAGGGGTATTTACTGAAAAGGAAGAAGCTTTGCAAGCTATGGTCGAAACATCGAACGTAGATTACTATGATCATCTGGATGATTATAAACAGTTGGGATATATTCCTTTTGAAAAGAGTAGTACAGCTGTTTCCTCTACATTGGAATTTGCATATGATGACTGGACTATTTATCAGACTGCTTTAAGAGCAGGTAATGAAGAAATTGCTAAGCAGTATTATGCACGTGCATTGAATTATCGTAATGTCTTTGATAAGAAAAATGGCTTTGCTTGTCCGCGTTATGCTGACGGTAGCTTCAAAAAAGATTTTGATCCTCTGCAAACACATGGAGAGGGTTTTATCGAAGGTAATTCCTGGAATTTTTCTTTCCATGTGCCACATGATGTCTATGGTATCATGGATTTAATGGGAGGTGAAAAAGTTTTTCTAACTCGTTTGGATGAGCTTTTTGAAATGCACCTTCCTAAAAAATATTATGAAAAGAATGAAGATATTACGGAAGAAGGGCTGATTGGCGGATATGTGCATGGTAATGAACCAAGTCATCATATACCTTACTTATACGCTTGGACATCACAACCTTGGAAAACTCAATTTTGGACTCGTGAGATAATCGACCGTATGTATCGTAATGATATAAACGGGTTGGGAGGAAATGATGATTGTGGTCAGATGTCTGCCTGGTATATGTTTACGGTAATGGGATTTTATCCAGTGTGTCCGGGAACAGATCAGTATGTATTAGGAGCTCCATATTTCCCTTATCTCAAACTGCGTTTACCTAATGGAAACATTTTGGAAATTAAAGCTGAAGGAGTGAGTGATACCCGACGTTATGTTCAGTCACTTACTATTAACGGCAAGAAATATGACAAATTATATATTACTCATGCAGATTTGTTGAAAGGAGGAGTCTGGGAGTTTAAGATGGGAACCTCACCCAATAAGAAAAGAGGACAAAAAGCAGAAGATAAACCTTATTCATTAACAAACGGAATCAAATAGTATGAAAGCACAATTGTTATTAGCTGGTATAATATTAGGAATGAGTGGTATATCAGCTTGTACGGGGAACAAGAAAGATGTGATGACTGAAAAAGAGACAATGGAAGTCTGGAAAGATTATCCGGTTGGGCATATTGTATTTGATGATCAGGCTCCAGAGACAGAAGGTTCAAAAGTTTATCATCGTATAATAACTAATCCTCAGGAGTATATTGCAGATCAGGCACGTACAGTACTTGCTACATTATATGATTCTCCGGCTGACAGTATTGTTCCGGTTGATACAATTCATTATTCTTTGCAGGATATAGAGGGTGTTTCTGCAAAAGGAGGAGGTAATGGCGTTGTGAGCATTTTTTATAGTACTCGTCATATTGAAAACTCATTTGCAGCAAATGATACTGCTAAGCTGTTTTTTGAAACAAGGGGTGTATTGTTACACGAATTGACTCATGCATATCAGTTGGAACCTCAAGGGATAGGTAATTATGGAAGCAGTCGTGTTTTCTGGGCTTTTATAGAGGGAATGGCTGATGCAGTACGTGTTGCCAATGGAGGTTTTACTCCGGATGCTCGTCCTAAAGGCGGAAACTATATGGATGGTTATCGTACTGCCGGATACTTTTTTGTATGGTTAAGAGATAATAAAGATAAAGACTTTCTTCGTAAGTTTAATCGAAGTACACTTGAGGTTGTCCCTTGGTCATTTAACGGGGCTATAAAATATGCTTTAGGAGAGCAGTATGATATAGATGACTTGTGGTATGAATATCAAGTTGCAGTTGGCGATATTCAAGAAACAGAAAATCATTGATTATGAAAAAGATACTGAAAACAATCTTTCTATGTGTTTCTTTGCCGGTGTTTTCTCTTTCTGCAGAGAACTTAACTCAGTATGTCAATCCTATGATTGGTACAGATGGATATGGGAATGTATATCCAGGAGCGCAGATACCATTTGGAGGAATACAGATTAGTCCAGACACAGATGCAAAATTTTATGATGCAGCAGCTGGATACAAGTATAATCATACCTCTATTCTAGGATTTAGTCTGACGCATTTAAGTGGAACAGGGATTCCCGATTTGGGCGATTTCCTGTTTATTCCAGGTACAGGAGAGATGAAGCTTGATCCGGGTACACGTGAGAATCCTACAGAAGGTTACCGCTCTCGTTATTCTCATGATAGAGAATGGGCGTCACCTAATTATTATGCTGTAGAATTGTCCGATTATGGTGTGAAAGCTGAAATGACAGCTGGTCTTCGGAGTGGAATGTTTCGCTTTACTTATCCCAAATCGGAGCAGGCATTTATCATGATTGATATGAACCATACCTTGTGGCAAAGTTGTGAATGGTCGAATTTACGTATGGAAAACGATTCTACATTGACAGGGTATAAGCTTGTGAAAGGTTGGGGACCGGAGCGCCATGTATATTTTACAGCCGTGTTTTCAAAGAAGCTGAAAAATTTGCGTTTTATGCAAGATAAGAAACCGGTCATTTACAACACATCTCGTTTCAGAAGCTGTTATGAGGCTTGGGGAAAGAACCTGATGGCATGTATATCTTTTGAAGCAGCAGAAGGAGAAGAAATCATAGTGAAGACGGCTGTTTCTGCTGTCAGTACAGCTGGAGCAACTTTGAATTTGCAAGAACTGAACGGAATGACTTTCGATAGTCTGCGCGAGAAAGGTGTTTCTTTGTGGGAGCAGGAACTTGCGAAATATCAGATTGAAGCAGAACCGGAAGTTAAAGAGGCTTTTTATACAGCAGCTTATCGTGCAGCATTGCATCCGTTTGTTTTTCAGGATGCAGATAGACAGTTTAGAGGACTTGACAAGAACATTGAAAAGGCAGAAGGTTTTACTAACTATACAGTTTTCTCTTTATGGGATACTTATCGTGCTTTACATCCTTGGTTCAATCTGGTACATCAGGATATTAATGCAGATATAGCTAATTCAATGCTTGCTCATTACGATAAAAGTGTTGAGAAAATGTTGCCGATATGGTCGTTCTATGGAAATGAAACTTGGTGTATGATTGGCTATCATGCTGTATCTGTTTTGGCAGATATGATTGTAAAAGGTGTAAAAGGCTTTGATTACGAACGTGCCTATGAAGCTATGAAGACTACGGCGATGAATGAAAACTATGACTGTTTACCAGAGTATCGTGAAAAAGGCTATGTACCATTTGATAAAGAAGCTGAATCTGTATCCAAAACATTGGAATATGCTTACGATGACTATTGTATCGCACAGGCAGCCAAAGCATTGGGGAAAATGGAAGATTATCATTATTTCTTAAATCGCTCACTTTCTTATCAGACTTTGGTAGATCCTGAAACGAAATATATGCGTGGAAAAGATAGCAAAGGCGAGTGGCGTACTCCTTTCAGCCCGATAGCTTATCAAGGACCCGGTTCGGTTAATGGCTGGGGGGATATCACTGAGGGTTTTACTATGCAGTATACTTGGTACGTTCCTCATGATGTACAAGGATATATCAATTTGGCAGGAAAGAAACTCTTCCAGAAAAGACTGGATGAATTGTTTACGGTAGAATTGCCGGAAGATATACCTGGAGCTCACGATATACAAGGTCGTATCGGTGGATATTGGCATGGAAATGAGCCTTGTCACCATGTAGCGTATTTGTACAATTATTTGGGGCAACCTTGGAAATGTCAGCGTTGGGTACGTGAAATAGCAGCTCGTTTTTATGGTAATGAGCCCGGTTCTTTGAGCGGAAATGATGATTGTGGACAGATGTCAGCATGGTATATGTTTAATTGTTTGGGAATCTATCCGGTTGCTCCTTCCAGCAATTTTTATAATATCGGTTCACCTTGTGTAAAAAGCTTGACAATTATGCAAAGTAACGGTAAACAGATAAAGATGACAACGGATGGCTGGTCGGAAAAAGCAGTATACGTAAAAGAACTTTATGTTAACGGACAGAAATACGATAAATCATATTTGCCTTATGATATGGTGAAGAATGGCATAGAGCTTCATTTCGTAATGAGTGAAAAGCCTGCTTATAAGAGAGGTGTGTCCAAAGATGATATTCCCCCCTCAATCTCTTCGTCAAGTAAGACAGCTATATATCATCCAGAGAAGTAATAACTGAATAAATCTATAATGTTTAACTTTAAAAGCGAACCTATGAAAAATGTGAAATTGAAAGGAAAGCAATTCAGGCATATGCATTGGGTATATCCGATGGCTTTTCTGTGCTTGTTTTCTTCACCCAGCTGGGCTGCTGAGAGTCTGGTATCACCAAGTGGTGCTGAACAGTCGAAAGGAATTCTGGTAAAAGGAACAGTTTTCGATGAAGACAAACTTCCTATTATTGGAGCCAATATTATGGTGAAAGGAACTAGCTTGGGTACAATTACCGATATGGATGGTAATTTTAACTTGACAGTCCCTTATGAAGATGCGGTTCTGACGGTTTCTTTTATTGGATATACGACAAAAGATATTCCTTTAAAAGGCCAACGTCAGTTAAACATTACGTTGGTAGAAGATTCAAAGACCTTACAAGAAGTCGTCGTAATCGGATATGGTTCACAGAAAAAGACTACCCTGACCGGTTCTGTAGCTTCTGTTAATGTAAAGGAACTTTCGCAAAGTCCGAGCGCAAATATCACTAATGCTTTAGCAGGACGTTTGCCAGGTTTGACTGTAACTCAGTTTGGAGGAGGTGAACCAGGTAAGGACGTAGCAAGCTTTGCCGTTCGTGGTTTGTCTTCATATAATTCAGGAGCACAATCTCCTATTGTGATTGTAGATGGTGTAGAGAGAAGTCTTTCTAACTTGGATCCCAATGAAATAGAAACATTTTCTATTTTGAAGGATGCTTCTGCTACTGCCGTATATGGTATTAGAGGTGCGAATGGTGTAGTAATTGTTACAACCAAACGTGGTATTTCTCAGTCTAAACCAACTGTGGAATTTAAAGCACAAGTTGGAATGGCAGAACCGGTATCGTATCCAGACTATTTGGGCTCGGCCGATTATGCACGTTTGTATAATCAGGCTTTAAAGAATGACAACCCGGGCTGGGAAGATGATCCTGCCGTACAGTCTAGATTGTATTCTGATGAAATGATTGCTAATTGGGCACGTGCCAAAGGAGATAATACGGATGGATTGGGATATAATATAGATTTGTTCGATTATGCTTTTCGTCCAGCCATTCAACAGAACTATACACTATCATTGCGTGGAGGTAGCGAACGTGCACGTTACTTTGCGATGATTGGTTATTTTAATCAGGATGGTAACTACAGATATTCCGACTTAAACGATGCGTATAGTACAAACGGAGGTTTTAAACGTTATAACTTGCGTACAAGTTTGGATGTTGACATTACCAAGAATTTTTATGTAAGCGTAAACCTTGGCGGACAGATTACAGATATGAATGAGTCGGGTGGCGGTTCAGGAAATATCATTTTCACAGCCAATACCACTCCTCCGATTTATCCGGTAGTTTTGGAAAGAAACGGGCATCCGAGCAATGAAACTTATTATACGGATCATCCTAGTGGGCTTTTATTCGGTAATAGTCAGTATACAAAGAATATCTTGGGTGAGATTGCCTATATGGGATATAAGACAACTCATAAAATAAACTTCCAGGGAAACTTCATTATCGGTCATAAACTGGACTTTATTACAAAAGGTCTGAAAGTGGAAGGTATGTTCTCTTACGATATTGAAGAAACACATGCTATCGATCGTTCCATTCCTCGGCAAGTTGCGAATAACGAGGAGTATGGTGGATATGCTACTTTCTATCCAAGTGACGGACTTGGTATTTATTCTACTCCGGACAGAGTAAGATATAGTGGTGCTTATACTCCGGCTATATCCAACTTTACTGTGGACAATACGAAACAAAATAATTATTCGGCTAGTATGGCTATTGCCCGCGTATATATGCAGGCAAAACTGGATTACCAGCGTAGTTTTGGTGGCCATAATGTTTCGGGTATGTTTACTATGAACCGTTCACAGCGTACTATCGGTAATGAAGTTGCCTATCGTTACCAGGGTTTTGCTGCGAGAGCGACATACGATTATGAGAATAAATATCTATTCGAAGCTAATGTCGGTATTAACGGATCTGAGAACTTCAGTAAGGCTCATCGTTATGGTGTTTTCCCTTCATTCTCTATAGGATGGGTTCCGACAGAAGAAAGCTTTATGGATGGAACAAAGGGCTGGCTGGATCATCTGAAATTGAGAGGTTCTGTAGGTTGGGTAGGAAATGATCAGGGAATCGGTCGTTTCTTGTATGTACAGTATTATAATTCTACGAATGCAAGTTCTTGGAATACTGGTACCAATTACAATCAGTCTATGGGTAGTGGTTTGCAGGAGGGTGATTTGGCAAATCCAGATTTGACTTGGGAACGTGGTATCAAGTATAATGCAGGTATTGACATGGATATGTTCAATAATCGTTTAAGTTTGTCAATTGATGCATTTTATGAAAGACGTTGGGATATTATTACAAATACAGGAGGTAGTGATGTAGTAGGTATTCCTGATGTATTCGGAAAAACATCTTCTTATGTAAATGCAGGTGAAGTGATAAACCGTGGTTTCGATCTGGAAGTTGGATGGAATGACAGAATTGGTCGTAACTTCAACTATTATATCCGTTTTAATGCCGGATTTGCCCGTAATAAAATTTTGGATATGATGGAAATTGACCGTGCTGTTCCTTGGATGCAACGTACAGGACACCGCGTGGGTGAATATTTCGTATATGAAGTAGACCACTTTGTAAAAGATCAGGCAGAAGCTGACAGACTAAATGCGATGAATGACGGTTCTGGCTTCCAGCCTTGGGGTAAACTATCTCCAGGTGATGTAGTGTATAAAGATTTGAATAATGATGGAAAGATAGACGACCAGCATGATATGAAAGCCATGGGTAATCCGAAAACTCCGGAATTACAGTTTGGTATTCCTTTGGGTATTTCTTATAAAGGCTGGGACTTAAGCATGCTTTTCCAAGGTGCTGCATTGACTTCATTGCAATTGAGTGGTCCGGCTGTATGGGATTTCCCTGTAATGGGTGCTCAAGGCAATAACATGGGTAAAGTAAAGAGTATGCACTTAGATTCATGGACACCTGATAATCCGGATGCATCATATCCGGCTCTTCATTTAGGAAACCATCCTAACAATAAGAATGCATCTAGCAGCTTGTTCTTGTATAATGCTTCTTACCTTCGTCTGAAAAATATTGAGATTGGTTATTCATTGCCACAGAAATGGATACAGAGAGCTCATCTGCAACAGGTTCGTTTCTACGTACAAGGTATGAACTTGTTGACATTTGATAAACTTGGCGATGTGAATATGGATCCAGAAACCGGTAATGGTGATGGTTCATGGTATCCAATTCAGCGAATCTATAATTTTGGAGTAAATGTTACATTCTAATTTGAATAAAGATGAAATTTATCAATAATATACTTGCTTGCATTGCATTGGGGAGCTTAAGCTTACTGACTCCTTCATGTAGCGATTATCTGGAAAGAGAAGACGATGGAAAGCTTCAGGAAGAAGAAGTTTTTTCTCGCTATACCAAGGTGAATGAATTGGTTACACAGTTATATACCGATATGTATCTGAACAGCTTGGGATTTAATACGATTTACAGTCATAATATTGGAACTGTTTGCGATGAGCTGGAAGCTAATAAGGCCGATGCTGATGCTCCGTATAAAATCTTGAATGGAGAATTGAGTGCAGACCCGACTTCAATAGGTAATATATATGGTGGTTCCGGATTTGGATGGTGGTGGACTTTTTATCAGTCAATCCGAAAAGCAAATAAGATTATTTGGGGAGTAGATGAATATAATACTCCTGATCATCCTTCTACTCCTGGTCTGTTGAGTAAACGTATTGGAGAAACTTATTTCTTCAGAGCCTATTATCATTATTTGATTCTTCGCTGGCATGGAGAGATGGTTTACAGCGACCGTTTGTATTCTCTGAATGAAGATCCGTCTACATATGCCGTACGCGAATCAGTTCACACCAGTGTCGAAAAAATCTGTAATGATTTGGATGAGGCTGCTAGTCGTTTGCCGGTAAGACAAGAGGGTGAGGAGTTTAACCGAATTGATAAAGGTGCTTGTCTGGCTTTGAAAGCAATTGTACGCTGGATCGCTGCACAACCTTTATATAATGGCGGACTTAGAGATGCTGAAGGTAATCCGACAGGAATTTCTCCGTTGGGCGATAATGATACACGTGTTGGAGCTCAGGAATATAAGGAATATAAACCAGAGCGTTGGCAAAATGCGTTAAAGGCTGCCGAAGAATTTATGGAGATCGTTGATATGGGTAGATATTCGCTTTATAAACAGTATAGTGAAACAGAATTTGTGTCTAACTCAGGAGATAAAGTTTATAAGCGTTTGGAAGAAATGTTTAGAGACAATACATTCTATAACAACGAATCAATTTTGACATTGTTGAATAGTAAAGATACTCGCTGGATACAAGATAATATACCGGAATCTTATGGAAGCGGACAGACTAGAAATCAACCTACTCAGGAACAGGTCGATCAATATGAAGTTATCGACGGGGATTATGGACGTGATATCTATACAGCCTCTAATTATGACGATAAGAATCCTTATGTAAACCGTGACCCTCGTTTTTACAGAGATATTGTATACATGGGAGCTGTCTTGATGGGAAAAGAGTATAATGTAGCCGAAGGTAGTAGCGATGCATTGGTAAACAGTACAGTGCGTGATACACGTAGTACCCGTACCGGTTACGCTTTGCGTAAATTTGTACAGAATGACTGGTCAATAAATGCTAGTATATCCAGTATGCATTTCCCGCTTATTCGTCTGCCGGAGCTAATGTTGATTTATGCAGAAGCACTGAATGAAACAGATGGCGATGTGAATACAATAAAATCTATGCTTAATCAGATTCGTGAGCGTTCTTTTATGAAGCCAGTACCACCTGAATTTGATTCTGACAAAAAATTGCGTCGTGAATATATTGATCGTGAACGTCGCGTAGAATTGTTCTTTGAAAATAATCGGTATTTTACCTTACGCTATAAAGGAGTCATGACTAATCCGATAGAAGAAAGCAAAGAACAAGATTATTTGGCTATGCCGGAAGAAACTCGTGCTCAGCAATGGTTTGATGAAAAGAAAGAACAATATCCTCAGACACAACATTACATACATGGTATGCAGCCTGTACTAGATGAGAATGGAGCGATTAAAGTTGGTGGAAAGTCTTATCGTATGGAACGTTTTGAAGGGAAACAACTTGCTCCAAGACGAGTGACTTACCGTGACTATTTCTTCCCGATCAACTCAAATGAAATTGCGAAAACTCCTTCTTTGAAGCAAAATCCGGGATGGTAAATTATAACCGAAAAACTAATAAATTATGAAATTACTGAAGAACTTTATATTTATCGCTTTTATGGGTGCGATGATGGGATCTTGCGACTGGTATAGCGATCCTTTGGAGTTAGTGTACCCAGGTACAGATTTGAGTGGTAATAAAGAAGACAACAAAGAAGCCGAACTTATAAAAGATGTAGAGCAGGTTCTTACTACCAGTGCAGATGAAGTTTGGAAAATTACCAAAGAAGATGTAGCTGTTTATGTATATTTTAATGTAGGAGAAGGTAAGTATCAGATGAAATCCACTGTAAATCCGAAGTTGCTTTCATATGAATACAAAACCTCTGTAAATGAAGAAGAAAAGGTAGAAATTTCTTTTGCCGGATCAGACCTTTTGTCTGTGTTGGGTGATGAAACCTTTATTATTTCGAGTGCTAAAGTAAGTAGCATTACTTGTAAGGGTAAAGAGTCGAATTCGGAATATATGTGGAAACGTGCGCCTCGTAAAGAGATGGATGCGATTATGACCGAAGAAGAAAAAGTAAATGCTTTATTGGGGTCTGTTGAAGAAGGTGGTGGATGGAAGATTTCTCTGTCTGGAAATACATGCTACTTCATTTTTGATACGGCACAGAAGACAGTTATTACAAAATCAGAACGTGCACCTCAGAATGTATCCGGCACATATTCATTGACCTTGAATAATGAAGGACAAGTAGAACTTGCACTGGCTCAATCGCATTTTGAAGAGCTTGCCCAAGAGAATGTGCTGGTTATCATAAGTACCGATGAAAATACCATTACTTGTAAAGGTAAATCGAATGAGGTTTCTTATACGATGGCCAAAGCTTCGAAAGCAGAACTCGATAATATCAAATCTCCAGAAGTACGCTTAATTGAAAAAATGTTCGAACTGGGATGGGGATCTGGTGTAATTCGTTCGGCTTCCAGCGGTGAATTTGTTGCCTATTATTATGTAACCAAGGATAATCATACGGTTCATTTCTTGAATTATGCAAATCAAAGTGTCAATCGTATAGATGCAGTTGGAACTGTAACAGAAGAAGGTGTATTGAGCTTCCAGTCACCAGTAAGCGTTGGCAGTGAATCATTGCAGGCAATTAAGGTTAGTAATGAAAATGTAGAACTTACTGGATTAAGTGCTGCAAATAAACTGGTTGCAAATACGTCTTATGGAAAGGACAAGACAAGTCTGTATAAGATGGCAGATTGGATTAAATTGCCGGGTGGTAGTCAGCCACAGTTCAAGAATGCAAGATGTACTTTAAGTACTAACCTACAAGATGAGTACAATAAGATTCCTGGATTTGATAATATACCTATATTTGAATGGAATGGTGACTGGTCTTCTATTGTTATTTATGTAGACAATTATTACTTTATGCTTTATCAGGGAGGTAATATGACACCAGTAGAGGGCACAGACGTTATTCGATTTAATAAAGATGCCGGATTGATGGCCGGTTATGGTTCTGATATCAATACAGTTAAATCGTATTGCCCTAATATTTATGGCTTCCTGTTCGATGAAGATCATATCATTGTAAGAAGTAATGAAACTCCTGAAGCTGGCTTATATGTGTTCAGTATTTCTAGCGATAGCTTTATTTATTGGCCACAACCAGTATTTCAGTAATAATTAAGTAACCCTAAATGAGAAAAATATGCGTATTCTATTAATAAGTTTAATGGCTGTGGGCTTGTTTGCTGCAAGCTCATGTGTAAATGAGGGAGGCCAGGTTTTTGGAGAACTTCCTGAAGGAGTAGTTCCTGTCAGTGGTGAAGCATTGGAAGCCAGAGGAGCTGTGTATAATAAGGATTTAAATGAACTGAAAATTTCATGGCGTACTACGCCCGATCCTAAATTGTATAAAGGTGTTGAGGTATCTTTTCAGGCATTAGGTGGACAGTCGAAGACCATAAGAATTACCTTAGATTTGCATCCGAGGATTACAGATAAAATAGAAAGGATAAATTTGTGAAACAAAGAAAGAATGCAGAAAGTGAACCAGTTAGAATTAAGAAGTTTGCGAGATTCATTGCCATAAGCGGACTTCCTGCTTGTTTGAACCCAGACCCAGATAGTAGGTTAACATCCATTGTTAAGGTAGTTGGGTTAAGTTCAAACCCTTTCTTTCTTAAATCAGTAAAAGACAAAAGTATGGAAAATTTTTATTTTATCGGTGTGGACGTGTCGAAAAAGAAGCTGGACTTCTGCGTAATGTTTGAGGGAAAGGTTGTACATGAAGAAGAAACAAGCAACAATCAAGGCGCGATCATGTCGTTGCTGCATCACTTGGAAGAGGATTATGGGATAGCAAGCGGTCAAATGCTTGTCTGTGCGGAGCATACGGGGCAGTACACGTTCCCTTTAGCTTGTGCCTGCAAAGCCGTGGAATGCAAGCTTTGGCTTGAAAACGCAGCGGAAATCAAATACTCCTCCGGTGTACAACGGGGAAAGAATGACAGGGTGGATGCCAAGCGCATAGCCATCTATGCCAGTCGTTTTCAGGACAAGGTACAATATTACGAACGCCCTACGGAAGATATTGAAAGATTGAAGCAGCTTGAGTCTGAACGCACCTTGTATGTGACGGATTTAGCCAAATACAAAGGACAGATGAAGGACCAAAAGGAGTATATGCCCAAATCCCTGTACGAACGCAAGATGAAGCGTTTGCAGGCATTGATGGACGACTTGGAGGAAGCCATACAATCCATTACTGACGAAATGGATGAAGTAATTGCCTCCTGCCCTGTATTGTTCAGGCAGCGGGAACTGCTAATGTCTATAGACGGTGTTGGGCGTGTAGTAGCAACCAACATGATAATCGCAACGGAAGCCTTTACCCGTTTCGGTGATCCGAGGAAATTCAACTGTTATGCCGGAGTAGCCCCTTTCTCTTATTCTTCCGGAAGTTCCCTACACTCGAAAGCACGAGTGTCACACCGAGCGGACAAGGTGATGAAAAGATTGCTGCATTTGGCTGCCGTGGCTGTAACGCACCGGATTGGAGGTGAACTGAAGAAGTATTACGAAAGAAAAGTTGCCGAAGGCAAAAACAAGATGTCCGTAATCAATGCGCTACGAGCAAAAATCGTGGCGAGGATGTTTGCGGTCATCAAAAGAAATGAGAGATATAAACCTATTTTATCATAAATAACTTGCAAAAATCATAGTATTATGGCAAATCCTAATTTTTCCAGTTCTTATGATTATTTTACGGTTGTAACCAAGAACCCTGCTACAGTTCAGTATCGTTGTATTTGGAATAAAGAGAGTGGAGAAGAAGTCAGTGAGTGGGCTTCGGCTGATAACTTGACAGTGACAAATGTAGCTTCTTCTGATGTATTTTTTGATATCGTACCTCCCACTTTCAAGCTGGTGACCGAGGATAATGTAAGTGCTCAGGTTGCTGAAGCTTATGATGGAATTGTTGGTAAAACTGATGAAGAGAAAAAAGCTTATTATACTCAGATTTTACAAATTGTATTGTCTTCCATTTATAATTCAACTGTAGATGCTGGTCAGCAACCTGTATCATGGATAAAATGTATTTTAGGAAAAATGGATTATCCGGGAGCTGTAGCATATGTGTCAGGTGACAGTGAAGGACCCCTTATGCGATTAAGCTCCGAATATGTAGAGCAAGTCAGTACAGGAGCTGTATCAATGGAGGATGCAACTTTTGAAATCCGCGGTGTATTGATACATGAATTTTCTCACTTGGTTCAGAAGACCGGAGCTGTAGGTAGCAATCAGCCCTCTTGTATAGAGGGAATGGCAGATGCTATACGATCAGCTTGTGGAGGAGTGACGGATGCTAACCGGATTAGTGGGGCTTTGAATGCAGGTGTATATTACGACGAGAATCGTAAATCGGGTGATACACCTTGTCCTTATGTATGGCAAATGCCTTATGGAACTTCTGGATATTTTATGAATTGGCTAAGAACGTATGATGGGGATTTCCTTCGTAAGATGACGATTACCATAGAAAAAATGGGTAGTCAGTGGTCTTTGGAAAAAGCAGTTCAATATATCCTTGGAGAGAACTATAAGATGGAGGATTTGTGGAATGAATATATTGAAGATGCTAAAAGTGAAAATGTAGGATAATGGATGAAGCGAGGCTATTTCTACTTATGAGATAGCCTCGCTTTTATGATATAAATACTTGTTTATATTTCCAGCCTTAGCACTGATAAAAAGTAAAAAATTTTGCTAGAATATCCATTTTATTTTACTTTTGGCAATTGTATACGTTATTAGTGTGTTTAGGTATGGGAATATTATATTTGTCGGTTGAATTGTTTTTTGATCTGATTGCTTGTATATTGGGGGGGATTTTGATATGTCATGCTGGTGATAATTATCCAAAGTTGTATTGGGGAATTATCGCTTTATGTATCGGTATGGTATTTATGTGGGAGAATATCGGTTGGTTGACGATTGTAACTGAGACTCCTGAATACCGATTTACTGATTTGTTGAATATTGAGAAAATGCTGAAATGGTATGTATTGGCAAGTATTGTTGCATTATTTCCAACAGCTTCTCTTCTACCTGGTTACCTTACTCCTTTTAAGATTCTGTCTTTTTTGCTTCCGTCCATTTTGCTTACTACTATTGGATTGTGTTATTTGGGGTTTAATGGCGAGATGACATCTTTACGTACTTTCTCAGACATATTTGCTAATTTTCGACATACCGACGTTATGTTGCGAAGTATTTTGTTTTTTTCTTCCATTATAACTCCCGTATTTTTCTGTTTCTATCCTTTGTTTCGTCGGAAACTATATCGGCAGATAAACGGAATGATGTATTTTTTTATTGGGTTTATTTGTCTTTTTGTATTCATTTACTGCCTTTTTACATTGTTTATCAATGAGTTTATATTCAATTTGTTTGGGGCAACTTCTATCATGTTTGCAGTTTTCTTTTCGATACAGTATATGCGAAAAGAGAATCCTTTTTCAAATCGATTCGAAATGGAAGAGTCTACTTTGAGAATAGAGAATGATAGTTGGAATAATCTTTCTCCTTTGTTCAGACAAATAGAAAACCATTTGCTTGATACGAAGGAATATACTCAATATGGATATGACTTACAGTCACTGTCGAAAGCATTGCAAGTAAAAGAAAACCAGTTGTCATTGGCTATAAAATCAGCTGGCTTCAGTAGTTTCAGGGAGTACTTGAATGATTTGCGCCTGCGACATTTTAGGCAGCTGGTTGAGGCGGATAGTGATAAAAGCATAAAGGAACTTATTTTTTCATCTGGGTTTAATTCTCGTTCTACATTTTACCGAAAATTTTCTGATAAATATGGTATTTCTCCTACACAGTTTGTTGATTCGTGCAAGAATAAATGACAAAAGTGTCCCATTCCTCGGAGTGGGACACTTTTGTTTTTTCTAGTTTATAATTAACCTTTACTTTTACACTATCAATACTTACAATTTCATATTGTGCAGCATGATTATTCATTTAAAGTGCAGGTTGTGCAAAATATGCAACAGAAATGATGTGATTATGCAACGTAGTTTGTGAAGTAGTATATATTTCTTTACATATTTTTGTAAAAAAACATTTATAGGTAAAAGTATGGAGCATATTGGACAGGTTATTAAACAAGAGTTGGAGCGACAGGAACGTACTGTAGTATGGCTTGCCAGAAAGCTCTCGTGCGATCGTTCGAATATTTACCGCATCTTTCAGAAAGAGAGTATAGATACCAATTTACTTGTTCGTATTTCTGTTATCTTGCAGTATGATTTTTTTGCAGGTTTTTCTGACAGTATACGTTTACAACTCCACCAACAGAAATAAACTTGTAGAGTTACAGATGTATATATTATTTTATAAGGATAAAGAGTAGCTTATGAATATTCGTATTTATGTTGTTTCATTTATTGTCATGTTGTGTGCCCCAGTTATCCTGTTTGCACAGCAAGTAGACTATTCAGTTGTGTCGGTACAGGAAGAATCGGGTACTGAGTTTACAAAAATAACCACTGTAGGCGATTATGTATGTATGCCTATTGTTAATCGTTCTGGATCTTCAATAAATTGGCTTTCAAATCGTATTCTGGACATTTCTTATGAAGGGACCCATATTGCTTATTTGTCATGTAGAAATAATACAGTCAACGTATTTATTAAAGATTTAAGTCGGCAGGGCGGTTCTGTACAGCGCACTAATCGTACTGCTATTGGAGATTTTTCTTATTCTCCCGATGGCAAATATATCTGTTTCTCAGAGCAGCGAGGAAATGAAAATCAGATTTTTCAGACTTCATCAGATAATGGTTATGTATGTCGGCAGATGACCAGCGGCAACCAGGATTTTTCTCCCATATACTCTTCAGACATGAAACTTTTGTTGTTTGCCCGTCAGGAACGAATGGGAGTCAGTATCTGGAGCTATAACGTTGGTAATAATTTTCTGTCGAGTTATTCCTCCGGAATGAATCCTTGTCCGGTTCCGGGCGAACAAGCTTTCTTGTGTGTTCGTACCAATGCTTCCGGTAAGTCTGAAATTTGGAAAATTGATTATGAAAAAGGTATTGAAACCTGTATTATAGCAGACCCTGACAAGAATTTTACCTCTCCGGTACTTTCTCCCGACGGAAGGTGGATTCTGTTTGTTGGAGAAAGTCTGTTGCATGGCAATGGCTTTGTGTATCCTAATACCGACCTGTTTGTCTGTCGTATAGACGGTACAGGATTTGCCCAGCTCACTTATCATGCAGCCGACGATTTAAGTCCGGTCTGGAGTAAAGACGGACGGTTTATTTATTTCATCTCCCAGCGTGGAAGTTCAGATGGAACAGCAAATATTTGGAAAATGAATTTTAATTATTAACTAATTTATAAACGACAATGAAAAAGGTTAGATTATTTTTAATGGCTTTTATGTCATTGGTAGCTGTCAGCGCTTCGGCACAGTTTGTTAACTCTGGCAACAAGTCACAGACTGCCACAACTTCTTCTTTTAACTCAGGCAGTTCTTATAAAGTCGACTTGAATGGTTGGGATCGGATTACTGTATCTTATAGCCCGATGAAATACGTAACCGATATAAAAGGAACCGATGATTTTAATATGACAGGTTTCTCTTTGGGTTATGAAAAAGGGTTCAGTATTGCTAGAAGTTTGCCTATATTTATCGAAACCGGAGCAAATATGCAATATGCTTTCAAGACTTTTGATAACGAAGACAGAGAGGATGCAGGAATTTCTAGTCCGCATTATTATGACATGAAGGCTACTTATTCAACTTTGAATCTGAAAGTTCCAGTGAATTTGGCGTATAAATTGACTTTTGGTGATGTATCATTGATACCTTATGTAGGACTGAATTTTAAGCTGAATCTGTTAGGTCAGTTAAAATATAGCTTAGAAGATCCAGATGATTTGGAAGGCAGTCAATATGATGATGAAGATGATTTCTGGAATGATATAGAAGATTCTGATGAAGATGGTATGAAGCAGACTCTGAACATGTTCGAGAAGAAAGATGTAGGTGGTAAAGATTATGTTTGGAAACGCTTCCAGATGGGATGGCAGATTGGTGTAGGATTGGATTATAACAATTTACATGTAGGTTTAGGCTATACAAAAGATATTATGGAACTTTGCAAAAAGGTAAAGACAAGTTCTGTTATGGTTTCTTTGGGATATAACTTTTAATTGTTGATAGTATGGAAAAATTAAGAAAACTATTTTGGGCTCTTGGCAGTGTGCTGGTTGTATTATTTGCCCTGACATTCTCTTCTTGTTCGGATGACGATGATGACGATAAAGACAAGGGTGATGCTTCCAGCCTTGTTGGCACATGGAGATTTAATGATGACGGTGTTTATTATATAACATTCAAGGCTGACGGTACAGGTCGTTACGAAGATGACTATGAGGATAGTTCTTTTGAATATATTTATAATGAAAAGACTGCTTTATTGATTCTTGATTTTGGTCATGGAGATCAGGATATAGTAAATGTAGTTTCTCTTACTTCTTCTAAACTGACATTACAAGATCCGGAAGATGGATACACATTTACTGGAACAAGAGTAGAGTGATTAATGCCTAGAATACTTAGGCAAAAAGTAACGAGATTTATCAAAAAAATTTTCTGATAAATATGGTATTTCTCCTACACAGTTTGTTGATTCGTGCAAGAATAAATGACAAAAGTGTCCCATTTCTCGGAGTGGGACACTTTTGTTTTTCCTGTTTATAACACATTCCCTACTTTTGAAACGATTTTTAAACTAAATAAAAAAGTTATGAAAAAGTTATTTTTTGTTTTGGCTATGTCTTGCATGGCATCATTCACGGGAATTGCTCAGGAAGCAAAATGGGGAGTTGGAGTAAATGTTGGCTATGGAACTGATGTTTCTAAAGCTTTTCTTGGTGCAAAGGCTCATTATGACATTACAGAAGCTTTTACTGTAGCAGCCAGTTTTAATCATTATTTTAAAGAAACAGTAGATTTAGAGAGCTATGGTGCTGTTGGAGTAGAGGGGAGCTTGAAGTGCTGGGATATTAATGCTGATTTTCATTGGAATGTCTATCGTAATGATCTTTTAAAGTTTTATCCATTAGTAGGGTTGACTTATCTGCATGCAAAAGCTTCTGTTGATGCTGCTGGAGCTACAATTAATAATTCTGAAGGAAAATTTGGAGCTAATGTTGGTGTTGGTGCACAGTTTGATTTTGGAAGTAATTGGGGTGCTAGTGTGGAGGCTAAATATCAGATTATTGATGGAGCGCAATTCGTACCTATGGCAAGTTTAATGTATCGGTTCTAAAATAAATAGGGCTTATTATGTTGAAAATAAAAAAGAATACATTGGCTAGATTGACACTATTTATGTTAATGCTCTGTATGACATTTACAATAACATCTTGTAGTGAAGATGAAGAGGCAGATGTTCAGGTAAGTAAGGAGATGTTGATTGGACAATGGATTTTGGTAAAGGATGTTGTAACCGTGAATGGAGAAAGTGAGATTGATGAATATCCAGCGGAAGCTAGGGAAGAGGTCTTAACATTCAATTCAGATGGCACTTATTCCGATCAGTGGTCATCAGATAATGAAATTGATTATGGAACTTGGCAGATGGCTGCTGATGATAAAATAATGCTTACAATGGATGGTGAAAGTATTGTTTTAACTCTTAGGGAATTAACATCTTCTAAGTTAGTATTATATTATGAGGGTGTATTTGAAGATCTGGGAGAAACAATTCATTATCAAACAGAGATGGTTTACGTTAAGTAAGAAATAATTTTTTTAATCTCTCTTCTGTTAAATTAGCATGGCATAAATGTACTTGCATTTATAGCCATGCTTTTTATGTTAGCAATTTGTTTCGATAGTTGACTGTCTCTTAAAAAGATTTATTCTTTTTCTCCATAGCACAAATCACCGGCATCACCTAGTCCCGGTACGATGTATGAGTGTGCGTTCAATTCCGGATCTACAGCTGCACACCATACCGTAGTTTTGTCCTGAGGAAATACTTTTTGTACATGTTCCACTGCCTGTCGGCTGGCAATAACCGATGCTATATGTATGTGTGCTGGTTCACCTTTAGTAAGTAATGCTTTGTAGGCGAGCTCCATTGAACCACCTGTAGCCAGCATCGGGTCTACCAGAATCAGCGTTTTTCCGTCCAAACGCGGAGAGGCAATGTACTCGATATGGATATCAAAATTGTCGGCATCTATGTATTTGCGATAAGCCGAAACAAAAGCATTCTCAGCGCGGTCGAAATAATTAATGAATCCCCGGTGCAGCGGCAGTCCGGCACGCAGGATAGTAGCAATGACAGGCTGTATGGTAGGAACGTTTTCAGTTGCCATGGCTAAAGGTGTCTGTATCTCCAGCGGTTGATAAGGAAGATCACGGCTGATTTCGTATGCCATGATTTCTCCGACACGTTCGATATTGCGGCGGAAACGCAGGCTGTCACCTTGTATATTTACATCGCGAATCTCTGCCAGATACTGGTTTAGAATACTATTATTCCGGTTCAGTTCTACAATTTTCATAGATTGTTTCTCTTTTTTTGATTGTTACATGTTTATGCCGCAAATATACGGATAATTCATGAAAGATATGGAAGAATGGATATCTATCAATTTAAATACCATACTTATTATTTTAGGTAGTAATATTCGTAGTTGCAATGTCGAAATGACAGATTTGTTACACAAGTATAAATCTTTAGTTTATTACGGATTTTTTTCTGTAATAACTTCTTTAGTTTAAAAATAAACTACTACTTTTGTATCGCCAAAGACGAGGAGGACTGAACTCACTGGTCTATTGGATGGTATAAACGGAAAACTAAACATTTGATATAATAACCAAATTAATCATTTGAACAATGGCAAATTTAGATCTTACTAAGTACGGTATCACTGGAACCGTAGAAATCGTACACAATCCTTCTTACGATGTATTGTTTGCAGAAGAAACAAAAGCTGGTTTGGAAGGCTTCGAAAAAGGTCAGGTAACTGAACTGGGTGCAGTAAACGTAATGACTGGTATCTACACTGGTCGTTCTCCTAAAGATAAATTCTTGGTAAAAGACGCTACAAGTGAAAATACTGTATGGTGGACTTCTGAAGAATATAAAAACGACAACAAGCCTGTTACTACAGAAACTTGGAATGTATTGAAAGACTTGGCTGCAAAAGAATTGTCAAACAAGAAATTGTTCGTTGTTGATGGTTATTGCGGTGCTAACGAAGCTACTCGTTTGAAAGTTCGTTTTATCATGGAAGTTGCATGGCAGGCTCACTTCGTAACTAACATGTTCATCCGTCCTTCTAAAGAAGAATTGGAATCATTCGAACCTGACTTCGTTGTTTACAACGCTTCTAAGGCTAAAGTTGAAAACTACAAAGAACTGGGTCTGAACTCAGAAACTGCAGTTGTATTCAACTTGACTACTAAAGAACAGGTTATCCTGAATACTTGGTACGGTGGTGAAATGAAGAAAGGTATGTTCTCTATGATGAACTACTTCAACCCATTGCGTGGTATCGCTTCTATGCACTGCTCTGCTAACACTAATATGGACGAAACTGAATCAGCTATCTTCTTCGGTTTGTCTGGTACAGGTAAGACAACTTTGTCTACTGACCCGAAACGTAAGTTGATTGGTGATGACGAACACGGATGGGATAACGAAGGTGTATTCAACTACGAAGGTGGTTGTTACGCTAAGGTTATCAACTTGGATAAAGAATCAGAACCAGATATCTATAACGCTATCAAACGTGACGCTTTGTTGGAAAACGTTACTGTTGACGCTGAAGGTAAAATCAACTTCGCTGATAAGAGCGTAACAGAAAATACTCGTGTTTCTTATCCTATCCACCACATCGAAAATATCGTTAAACCGGTATCTAAGGGTCCTCACGCAAAACAAGTTATCTTCTTGTCTGCTGATGCATTCGGTGTATTGCCTCCAGTATCTATCCTGAACCCTGAACAGGCTCAGTACTACTTCTTGTCAGGATTTACTGCTAAGTTGGCTGGTACAGAACGTGGTATCACTGAACCGACTCCGACATTCTCTGCTTGCTTCGGTGCTGCTTTCTTGTCATTGCACCCAACTAAATATGCAGAAGAATTGGTTAAGAAGATGGAAATGACTGGTGCTAAAGCATACTTGGTTAACACTGGTTGGAATGGTACTGGTAAGCGTATCTCTATCCGCGATACTCGTGGTATTATCGATGCTATCTTGGATGGTTCTATCGAAAAAGCTCCTACTAAGACTATTCCTTACTTCGATTTCGTTGTTCCAACTGAATTGCCGGGTGTTGATCCGAAGATCTTGGATCCTCGTGACACTTACGAATGTGCTTGTCAGTGGGAAGAAAAAGCAAAAGACTTGGCTGGTCGTTTCATTAAGAACTTCTCTAAGTTCACTGGAAACGAAGCTGGTAAGGCTTTGGTTGCTGCTGGTCCGAAATTGTAATTTGAATATAAAGTTACAAAATAACCAACGTAAGAGGGTACTCGAAAGAGTATCCTCTTATTTTTTTATCTTGTGGAATGATGAAATAGAGAAGTGCTTCTGAATTTTCTAAAAGAAATATGTGTAAATAGCGGAGAAAAAATTATTTTTATGCCAGATTGAAAATAAAGTTCAATTTTTTCTGTTGATTTGTCGATATATTGTGTAAAATAACGCTGGAAAGAAAATTTCTAATTTAAATAAAACAGATTGCTTATGAGAAACTTAAAACAAACAGCTTTTGCTGTGTTATTATTGCCTTTGATGGCATGTGGAGGAGGAGCACAGCAACAGGCTCCGGCAGAAACTCCTGTACAGGATAGCTTGAAAAATCAGGTAGTAGAAACAATCATGACACGTCGTAGCGTTCGCCAGTATAAACCTCAGGCGGTAGAGCGGGAAAAGATGCAAACGATTGTAGAATGCGGAATCAATGCTCCAAATGCAATGAATAAGCAACCTTGGGAAGTACGTGTTGTAGATAATGCTGATTATATCAATGGAGTAACAGAATTATATAAGAAAGCCAATCCGAAAGCAGCTGAAGATCCGGCATTCAAGAATATGTTCCGTAATGCTCCTACAGTGGTGTTTATCGGTCATGATACGAAATCGGAAAGTTCTCCTTTCGATTGTGGTCTGCTTGCTGAAAATATGATGATTTCAGCATGGTCTATGGGTATTGGCAGTTGCTGTTTGGGAAGTCCAGCTCGTTTTATGAAGACTCCTGAAGCTGCCGAATATTTGCAGAAATTAGGATTTAGTGAAGGATATGAATTGCTGTATTGCATAGGATTCGGTTATCCTGATGAGGCTCCAGCTGCTAAACCGCGTGAAGCTGCAAAAGTGAAATTCGTGGAATAATGAAATGATACATCGGGAAACATGTATAACTAAGAAATATGTCTGAAGTTTGGATTCTGTGAAAAGCCTATAAGTTATTCATGTTACAAATAAAAATAGCTCTGACTTCCCCTGTTTTGGAGATGGCAGAGCTATTTTTGTTTATTGTTGCAGAGATTAAATTGAGAAAACAGTGTCCGTTTAAACATAATGTTTATACCGCTACCTTTCTCCCAAATCATCGTAGGAGCTTTGTAGGATAGCCTTCCCACGCAAGATTCGGTTTTCATCAGGTGAAGGTATCTCCAGCATCGGGCGGTCGGCATTAATGTCTACTAATGTTACTCCTGTGCTGTCGGCAAATGCAAAACCTCCTCCAAATGTCCAATAGGCAAACGGATAAGTATATGCTGTACTCAGTATGTTTCGGCTGAAGTTAAATTCACTGTGGTCGATGCCGAGTTGAGCAAGTAAGGTCGCAGCCAGATCGCTTTGGTTCATCACTTGATTTATTACCATCGGTTGCTTAACTGCTCCTCCTAACCAGAGCATTGGAATATGATGTATCCGTGCGTCGTGTCCGTTTCCTTCGGCTGGATAATAGAATCCATGGTCGGGCAGACAAACGATAAGCAGATTGTTCCAAACAGGAGTTTTGCGTATACGCTCTACGAACTCTCCGAGGCAATGGTCGGTAAAAGCAAAAGCATTTGGTTGCTTTTCCTTCAGCCGGTGATAGGGTACTTCAAAAGGTTCGTGACTGCTCAGAGTAAGAAAAGCGGTATGCCAGGGGGAGTCTCTTCGGTCTTTCAGCATTTGATAGAGATGATCGAAGGTTATATCATCGTTGACTCCCCAAGCGTTCTGGTGCTGACTCATGGGGAAATCGGTATCAGCGTTCAGTTTCTGATATCCACTTTCCAGCAGATAGCTTTTCATATTGGTAAAATTAATATCACCGCCATATAGAAAGTCTGTATGATACCCTTCTTTTACCAGTTTTCCGGCGATAGAAGGCAATGTACGACTCTTGGCTGGTATTTTCATTACCGATAGATCTGGAAAGCTCTGATAGCCGCTAAATGCGCAAATCGTTCCTCTGTCTGTCCGGAAGCTATTGGCATAGCATTGCGTAAACCAAATTCCTTCTTTTGACAAACGGTCTATATTAGGGCTGGCTCCTTTCACGCCTCCCAGCGATTCTACCATGGTGGCACCGAAACCTTCCATTAGGATAATCAGGATATCCGGACGTTTGGTATTTAGTAATTCTACTGTGTTTTCTCCTCCGGTAGGATAAAGATTATCGAACAGTTCCTTACGGTGTGTCTCATCGAAGTAGTTGAACTGTTCTGAGTAGTTTTTTGTTTTTCCGGCTGAAGCTATCAGGCTGAAAGCTGGATTTACGGCAGAATGGTTTAAAAACTCATCGTTGCAGAAATATACCTGACCGATGTTGGAGGTTGATTCACTCACTCCTCCACGTATGATGATAAAAAGTACTCCTCCCAGCAGAATTGTGGCAAGTGTACCAGTTATTTTTCTGTTGGCTGGAGGCAGATATCGGGGAGTAATCCGATAAAGTATCCAGGTTACAAATCCAGAAAGCAACAGGATGACAAGTATCCGTAGTATAATAAAACCGGTAGATACACTTGCCATAGCATTTTTCGGAGAGTCCAGATACAAAAAGATAGAGGCGTCAAGTTTGAAGTTCCAAAAAGGGTAGAGGCACATGTCGCCTACAAAGATCAGTGAAATCAGCAAGCAGACAATGGCGTAGTATCCTACAAGTAGTTGACGGAGAGGAAATTTCTTGAACCATATACTAATGAGTATGGTAAGCCATGGGATGGCAGTAAGATACCCTGTAGTAGCAGCATCGAGACTTATTCCGTGAAACATTACCTGCAAATAGCAGCTAAATGGAACCAGTCGTCCGGGCGCATCATTATAAAGCATGAAAAAGGGTTTTTGCAGTATGAAGAAAATAAATATAACTGCAAAGACCAATATCAGGTATGCGATTCTTTTTTTCATATATTGTTGAATTTGAACTTACAAAGATACATATTTTTATAGTGTGGAGAGATTGTCTTTCATTTATATTCACTTTACATGCAGTACGAATTGTTATTTCGTCGATTTTCAGATTCCCTTAATGTATGTTTTGGGTGATTTTCCAGTTACTTGTTTAAATACTCTGTTGAAGTTGTTGGGAGTATTGAATCCTACTTTGTAAGCAACTTCCTGTACCGTATTATCTCCATCTGTCAGGAGTTCTATAGCACGTGTAATACGCAGATGGTTTACATAGCTGCTGAAGTGTATGCCTGATGTATTAAACAGCCTGCTTAAATTACGTACTGACAAGTTATATTGTGATGCTATCTGTTCCATGTTTAAGTCTTCATGTATGTGTTCTGTTATGTAGTTCAGTATAGGATGCAGGCGTGAATCATTGGGGATAACCAGTGTTTTCAGCAGAAAGTCTGCCCCTAATGTCATTTGTGGAAGTAAATTGAAAAAACTTAACGCAAAGTTGTATAGATCAGTTTGCTTTCCGCGTGTAATGACTTTCCCTTTTGATGCGATGAACTTCAGGTTTTCGGCTATAATACCATTGGTGCTATATATTGAGAAACGGTTTTTCCCATCATCAGGAGTGATGTTCAAATTAATATAAAAGATGATGAGTGAAACCTGCCGGCTGTTGCTCGATAACTTATGGCTGGCTTTTTCTGGAATCCATGCTATATGCTTTTCCGGAACAAAATAGTTTACTCCTCCGGTTTCTACATGCAATGTTCCGGAAAGTGTATAAATAATCTGGAATTTCTCATGCGCATGCTCCTGGAAATTGATTGCTTCCCAACCGGTTTTCTTGATAAGAATGTCGTCGTGCGTGGAACGGCTTATTAGCGATATATATTCTTGTTGTTCTGTATTCATCAGGAATAAACTTGGCTTATTTTGATAATATTGTTGCGTAATGTGCAAATTCGGAACAAAATTAAAGACTTACTTTTGCATAACAAAAAAGTAAGGTAAGTTTTTAGGACAAAAAGAATAGTGATTCTTTTATTGTACACCAGATATAGGAATGAGAATTTATTTGTCTGGTATTGATGTGCATAAAGACTAAACAAAATATATGATAAAAAAAGTATTATTAGTTAGTGTTGTTTTTTTAGGTTTATTGGGGCAAGGGTTAGCCCAGACTCGTTCATTGACACTCGATGAAATGTTTCAGTTGGCAGATCAGAATAATAACCGTATACGGTTGTACGATTTGGCAATATCTGAAGCTGAGCAAGGGGTAAAAGTAGCTTGCAATGATCGTTTACCTTCTATTCAGGCGCATGTTGAACTGAACTATATAGGCGACGGAGTGATGACCGATAGAAATTTCGCCCATGCAGTACATGCAGATATGCCTCATTTTGGTAATTCTTTTGTGCTGAAGGCAAGTCAGGTGATATATGCTGGAGGAGCTGTGGCAAAAGGAATCGAACGGAGCAAGTTACAAAAAAAGGAAGCAGAACTGGAATATGTAGAAAACCGCCAGGATATTCGTTTTCTTCTGGCTGGATATTATTTGGATCTTTTCCAGTTAAACAATCAGAAGCGTGTTTACGAAAGCAATATTTCTCAAACCCGCTTGCTGGTAAAGGATATGAAGGCGTCTTATCGTCAGGGAACGGCGCTGAAGAGTGATATAACCCGTTATGAGCTTCAGCTTCAGAGTCTGGAACTTTCGTTGACTTCTGTCAAAGATAAAATAGATGTGTTGAGCCATAAACTGGCTACAGCAGTCGGTTTGGAGCCTGATGTGCTAATCCTCCCCGATACAACCGAACTTCTGAAATTTAATGTTGAAAACCGTACAGAAGAAGACTGGTTGCTCGAAATACATCATACTCCGTCGGTCAGGCTGGCTGATATCAGAATAGAGCAAGAAAAGAATAAACAGGATTTGATACGTGCTGAAAGAAGGCCCAAGATAAGTCTGGTAGCAGCAAACGATTTCACTGGACCTATTTTGATAGAAGTCCCCCCGTTGAATAACAATTTTACATATTGGTACGCTGGTGTCGGCATTTCATATAATATTGATGCCTTATTTAAAAGTAAGAGAAAGCTGAAACAGGCACAGCTTGCTACCCGTAAAATGGAAGAGGCACGCAGAGTGGCAGAAGAAGAGGCTGAGAATGATATTCATGCTGCATATGTCAATCTGAATGAAGCCTATATACGTTTGCGCACACAGAAAAAAAGTGTACAACTGGCACATGAGAACTTCAATATTGTCCGTCAACGATATGTAAACGGTCTGGCACTGATAACAGATATGCTAGATGCCAGTAACACACAGCTGGATATGGAACTGCAATTAGCGAATTATCAGATAGGTATTTTATACCAGTATTATTTATTGAAAAAACTGACAGGAAATCTCTAATAAAGCTATAAACTGAATAAGACGTTATGATAAAAAATAAGAAAAGAGCTATCCCTAATTTTTTTATAGCATTGGTTCTGGCTGGAGGAATCAGCTGGATATGTGGAAAGTTTATACATCTGGGTGATGTGGAGTATACAGACAATGCTCAGGTGAAACAACATTTAAGCCCTATCAATACTCGTGTACAGGGATTCATCAAAAAAATCTATTTTGAAGAATATCAGTCCGTTAAGAAAGGAGATACACTGGTAGTGATAGAAAATACCGAATATTTGCTGAAAGTAGCACAGGCTGAGGCTGATTACCAGAATGCACTGGCAGGGAAGAGTGCTATGCATACTACCATCAATACAACTCAGAGTAATATCTATGTAACCGAAGCTGCTATCGAGGAACAGCGCGTCCGCCTTCAGAATGCAGAAACCGATTACAAACGTTATGCAGAGCTGATGAAAGAAGAAGCAGTCACTCCACAGCAGTTCGATCGTGTAAAAACCGACTATGCTGCCACGAAAGCCCGCTACGAGCAGTTGTTGCGTCAGAAAGAATCATCTGAGCTTGTCAAACAGGAACAAACCCAACGTCTGGAGCAGAACGAATCGGACATTAAGCTGGCAGAAGCTGCTTTGAATCTGGCTAAATTGAATTTGTCGTATACTGTAATCTGTGCTACAGCCGATGGAGTGACCGGACGCAAAAATATCCATGAAGGAGAATTGGTGCAATCGGGACAGACTTTGGTGACTCTTGTAGACGGAACCGAAAAATGGGTAATTGCCAATTATAAGGAAACTCAGACTACCGATATGAAACAGGGCCAACTGGTAGAAATGACAGTCGATGCTATACCTGGGGTGAAATACCAAGGACAGATTATTTCCATTTCAGATGCAACCGGCTCCTTTTATTCCCTGATTCCTCAGGACAACTCGGCAGGAAACTTTGTAAAGGTAGAACAACGTATACCGGTCCGAATTGAATTTACACATAATAACAGCAAAGAGAATCTAAGCCGTTTACGTGCCGGTATGAACGTGGAATGTTACGTAAAACTGCAATAAAAGACAAATTATGGCAGAAGAACAACGTCCTAGAATTTTATATTTCAAGGAATTTATCCCCACTTCCGTGTGCATACTTCTTTCCTTGTTCTTTGCAATGGTGTTTCAGTTCAACGGAGGAGTTTTTCTTCCTACGTCTGTACAGATGTCAAGTGCATTGGGTTGCCTGAAAGAAGATGTGATGATGGCGGGATATGCCTCATTCATCGGTATGACAGTGATTTTTCCCATTCTGTTTCGTCTGAAGTTTCGCTTTACTACCCGACAGATATTTATGATGGTATGTCCGGTACTTATCTGCTGCAACCTGGTGACGATGCACGTGCAGAATATCTTCATACTGGTCGTAACGTGCTTTATTTCCGGTTTTTTCAGAATGTGGGGTACATTTGAATGTTTTTCAAATATCCGTTTGAGTGTAACCCCCTCAGGAAATTTTTCCGTATTCTATCCGGTAATCTATATCATTGTACTCGAAAGCATCCAGCTTTCCGGACTTGTAGCCATACATATCAGCGATTGGGCAAACTGGCAATACATGCACTGGCTCGTCATCGGGCTGCTTGCTGTCGTGTGGTTATGCGTATTTTTTCTTACACGTCCCTTCCGGATGGCCCGCAAGATGCCTCTGTATGGCATAGACTGGACAAGTGCTCTTCTTTGGGCTGTAGTGCTTTTCTCCATTGTGTTTGTCTGCATTTACGGCGAATATTACGACTGGCTTGACAGTGCTCTGATACGAGGCTGTATCGTACTGGCAGTGGTATGCACCCTTATCAATGTGAACCGAATGTTTACGACTCACCGTCCGTACATCCATCCCCATGTGTTTAAGTACCGTCATTTCCCGACTATCCTGTTCCTTTTTCTGATGCTGTGTTTGTTTCTCACTACATCATCAGTTTTACAGGAAATGTTTATGAGTGCTATTCTGAAATATGATATGTTGAATGCCGTTTCGCTGAACTGGTGTGTATTTATCGGAATACTGGCAGGTGCAGGAGTTGTATTCTACCGCCAGGTAGTCCTGCGCAAAGGCTATAAACTGCTTATTACCGTCGGCTTCATGCTGATAGTAGTTTATCAGTACTATATGTATTTCCTTATCCATCCCAACCTGAATATTGAAAGCCTTTACATCCCCAACTTTCTAAAAGGACTGGGACACGGCATACTTTATATATCGCTGACCATCTATGTAGCCAAGACTGTCCCTTTCGAACATTTCTTTCAGGGACTATGTGTATTAAGCTTTATCCGCACCAGCATTGCTACTCCTTTGGGTACAGCCATATTAAACCGCAGGCTGAAGTACATGCAGCAGGATAATATCGGTCTGATAAGCCGTAAAATGGATTTGGTAAAAGAATGGATGCCTGATGTTTCCATCCAGCAATTGTATGAAGAAGTTACCCGTCAGACGCTTCTGACCAGTCTGAAAGAACTGTTTGGTGCAGTATGTATTGTGGGAACCATATTCCTGTTGTTTTTACTTAGTCAGAAAGTTTGGCGAAAACTATTGCGATATGTCAGAAGAAATCATCCCCGATACATTCAGCTTTTGAAGCGTTCACAACCCGCGCAATAAGGCAGAAAGTTATTTTCTGCCGAAATCTGCCGGTACTTCTCCCCATAAATCAGTTTCCCATTTGCGCAGTGGAGTAGTATACTGATTCTCATTCAGCCATTTCTCTGCACGTTCGATAAGCTGGAATAATTCTTCGGTTTTCGCGGTACGTTCCAGCTTTGTTTTACATTTCTTCTGTTTCACCCAGTTCAACGCATTGCGGCTATCAGAATAAATAGGCATATTTATCCCCTTTTGTTTCATCAGTGCCAGACCATGGACAATAGCAAGGAATTCTCCGATATTATTTGTGCCATACATAGGTCCAAAATGAAAAATTTCCTGTCCGGTAAGTAAATACACTCCCCGGTACTCCATTGGTCCTGGATTACCGCTGCATGCAGCATCTACGGCCAGACAGTTTAAATCGAAATTTTCAGGGATTTTTTTCTCTTCCGGTTCGTGTGTTGCTGTCTGACTTTTCTTCAGATACACATAAGCAGGAGTAGCGAAAGCATGTTCTGCCTCTTCACGTGTAGTGAACGATTTATAAATAGCACCTTTGTAGTTCTTAATTTGTAGCTGACAGTCGGTCCACGATGTATATATTCCTGGTTCCACTCCTTTCCATACTACATAAAATTTCTGCTGCTTTGCCATAATCTGTATAATAGCGATATCAATAAACCAATTCACCACAGACTATGCAGAAGTTTCACACATATGTGTAGAAGTCTGTATAATCCGTGGTGAATAAAAGATAGTGTATGATTAATGTCTTAATTACATACGTTCAGGAACCTCAATACCGAGCAGTCCCATTGCCAGTTTGACGATCTTTCCTACATTCTGGCTCAAAGCAAGACGGAACACCTTCAATGCTTCATTTTCTTCACGTAGGATGCTGAAATCGTGATAGAACTGGTTGTATTCCTTTACCAGATCGTACGCATAGTTAGCAAGAATAGACGGATTATAGTCACTTCCGGCCTGGCGTACCACGTTTGTAAAGTCAGCAAGCATCTGAATCAGTCCCTCTTCTTTTGTACTCAGTTCCACACCTGTCGGTATAACAGCAGGAATAGTGATACCAGCTTCAGCAGCTTTACGCAAGATAGACTGGATACGAGCATATGTATATTGGATGAACGGACCTGTATTACCGTTGAAATCGATAGATTCTTTCGGGTTGAATGTCATATTCTTGCGAGCATCCACTTTCAGGATGAAATACTTCAGCGCACCCAGACCTACGATACGTGCGATATCATCAGCTTCTTCCTTAGTCAGGCCATCCAGCTTACCCAGTTCACTGCTGGTTTCTTTCGCTGTTTCTATCATTGCTTCCATCAGGTCGTCTGCATCTACTACCGTACCTTCACGGCTCTTCATCTTACCTTCCGGCAGTTCCACCATACCGTAAGAGAAGTGAACCAGATCCTTACCCCATTCAAATCCCAGCTTATCGAGCAGAATAGAAAGCACCTGGAAGTGATAATTCTGTTCGTTTCCTACTACATAAATCATTTTGTTGATCGGGAAATCCTGGAAGCGAAGCTTAGCAGTACCAATATCCTGAGTCATATAGACAGAAGTACCGTCGGCACGCAGCAACAGCTTGTGGTCAAGACCTTCAGCAGTCAGATCAGCCCATACAGAACCATCCTCTTTGCGATAGAAGAAACCTTTTTCCAGTCCTTCCAGCACTTTTTCCTTACCTTCCAGATATGTTTCAGATTCGTAGTATATCTTATCGAAGCTGACACCCATCATCTTGTATGTTTCATCGAATCCGGCATATACCCAGTCATTCATTTTCTTCCACAAAGCGCGGATTTCAGGGTCATTTGCCTCCCATTTACGCAACATTTCACGAGCTTCCTGCATCAGTGGTGATTGAGCTTCTGCTTCTTCCTTACTCAAGCCTTTTTCCATCAACTCAGCTACTTCAGCCTTGTAATGTTTGTCGAAAGCCACATAATAATCACCAATCAAGTGGTCACCCTTCTTGCCTGATGATTCAGGAGTTTCTCCGTTACCATATTTCAGCCATGCAAGCATTGACTTACAGATGTGGATACCACGGTCGTTTACGATATTTGTCTTTACGACCTTGTTTCCGTTGGCAGCCATTACATTGGCAAGTGCGTTACCCAGCAAGTTATTGCGGACATGTCCCAGATGCAGCGGCTTGTTTGTATTCGGTGATGAATATTCTATCATTACCAGCGGAGCATCTTCGGTAGCTTTCTGAATGCCCCATTGAGCATCAGCGTGAATGCGGTTCAGCAGTTCAACCCATACATCCGATGCGATAGTCAGGTTCAGGAATCCTTTGATGACATTATAATTTGCGATAGCCGGTTCGTTCTTTTTCAGATATTCACCGATCTCCTGTGCTGTTTGCTCCGGTCCCTTCTTCGACATTTTCAGAAAAGGGAAAACCACAAGCGTAAGATGACCTTCAAACTCCTTCTTGGTTTTCTGTAATTGTACCATTTTGGCAGGCACTTCTGCACCGTACAATTCTTTTACCCCGTTGATGACGGAGGCAGTCAGTTTATCTTCTATTTTCATGTGTATATATGGTTTTGTATTTCCTGACATTTATCAGTTTGCGCAAAGATAGTGATTTATTCATCATTCGGAAAGCATCATCGTGTACAAAAACTAAAAAAGGAACGTCATCTTCTCCCTAGGGAATAGGAGAGTGACGTTCCTTACATGTTATGAAGAATTAAAGGGTTTTGTTATTCAGCTATACAGATACTTACGCGGTTTTCTTCCCGTGTGCTAAATGGCTGTACGGTATCACCTTTGTAATCGACCGTGATACGCTGGCTGTCGATACCCATTTCTTTCAGTTGGGTAGCTACATTTTCAGCACGTTTCTTAGAAAGGCGCATGTTGATATCTGCATTACCAGTCTGCTTGTCTGCATATCCACTGATAGTAATATTACATTCAGTGTGTTCTTTCATGAATTCTGCCAGTTTTTCAATCTTCATTTTTTCTTCATTGCGGATAGCGGAAGAATTAAGTGCAAAGTAGATATTTTCTGTCATACTAACCTTTTCCTGTTTTACCGGAGCAGGTTGCTGTACCGGTTTGGGCTCTTCTTTTACAACGGGAGCCGGTTGCGGAGTCGGTTCATAGTAAACAGGTTCTGTTTTGCGTGAAGTTTTTCCAAACTTGATAGTAAATCCGGCAAGCGCATTAAACTGCCAGTCTACATTGCCAGCTTTCTTTGAATTGAATTTATCCGACAAAACATTGGCATTTACTTCGATGTTGAAGAAAAGGTTAGAGGTTAATCGTAGGTTTGTACCTAATCCGAACCTGCCAACCGGACTGATCTTATTATCTGTCCATAGGTAACGCAAATCATAGCCTTTGTTAGCCAGTGTTACAGCTTCATCGTTATTGAAAGCTCCGTTTAGTCCTACACCTGCAAATAAATATGCATTGAAGAAACGGTCAGGATTATAACTACAAAACAAGTTGCTCAAATCTAGTGTAGCGTCTACATTACCCTGTAAGTAATTGTATTTATAGGCATTTTGTGGGGATACCCATCCTCCTTTAGCCTGCCAACCACTTATTCCGGCACGCAATCCCCAGAGCGGTGTAAACTGATAGCCGCCGTAGATAGCAGCTGCCGGAGAAATCAAGTCTCCGAATTTCGCTTCGCCACGTGTGTGTGCTGCACCGGCTTGTACTTGCATGAACCAATGAGGAACAAACTCTGTTTTTCCTTCAGTTGAAGATTGTACTACTTGTGATTTAGCTGTTATTGGAATTAATCCAATTGCTAATAGTGTTAATAATTTATTCCAATGCATAATGTAATTATTTAAAAAGTTAAATCATTGGTATGGTTTAATATTTTTAAGAGAGTTGCATATTATCGCTATAATATGTGGAATCATTTCATTAAACAGAGGCGCCATCCTCCTAAATAATTCATAGGTCTGAAAGTCCAACTGCTTGTTATGTTTAATGAGTCATTCATTACAAATGAACATTTTATTTCATTGTCGACTGCAGTTCGGAATTCCATATTTGTAATCTTATAGCTCAGAACTGGAAAACGTTTAAGAACGGCCTTTACGGATTCCATTTCATCATTGTCTAGAGGTACTGGCTCATTCCATATATCTGTTGTATCTGGTTTAAAAAGCATTGCAGCAGCTTCACTGTATTGCTTGTTTTGTGCATAAGTCATATATGTGTTTACTAATTTTTCAACAGATGTTGTATCTTCTTTTACCAGTCCACTTACAAAACTATTTAGTTCAGTTGTGTCTGAATCTTTTTGCTGATTTTTATCAGCTGATTGGCATGAAAAAAAACTTAATAAGCAAATTGCTATAGCAATGATATTTAATTTTTTCATTTTTTCCTACTTAGGTATAAAAAGTAAGGGGCTTTGAGCCCCTTACTTTAATTATTTCTAGAATTCTAGGCTTATGCTTAGTTAGCTTCAGTCTGAGAAATCTTACATATTACATATACTTGGATTGTACCCCAATCGTATGTTACATCAAATGGAACCTTAATCTGGAAATCGCCTACAGTCGTACCATTATTTTCATAGTTTAATGTACCGAAATAGTGATTTACGATACCATTACCATTTTGGATTTCAGATTTTGTTGGAGCTGTAAATGTGAATTTAACTTTTCCTGTTACATCACTTAACTTTCTGTCAAATACACCTGTTGTTCCATTTAAGTCAGTCATAATATCGCCATTCTGTGCGATTGATTCAACATCATAATATTTATAATAGTTCTGACCTTTAGTAACAGATGCATTATCAAAGTTATGATCACGCCAGTCTACAAATGTCAATTTCAAATCAGCTTTAGCACCACCTGTTGTAGCGTCCACAAAGTTTGTTTCATGTGGGTCACTGATAGTAATCGGACGTAAGAACTTAGCAAAGAATTCATTGTTTTCAAGTTCAAATGGAACATAACTACAGTTTTCAGCATTAATCTGAATTTGTGCTGTAAATGTTTTCTTGCCTTCATTGTTAGCCACGAATTGTGCATGATCTGCTGCATTCAAAATATCTCTAGCAAACGAATATAGAGTTTCATTATCTTTGCCTTGATATTCCAAAATAGAACCATTGATCTTAACTACAGCCTGTTTTACAAGAGGATTGTTAACTACGTTTGCATATAATGTTGTTCCATTATCACCAACTGTAATATCGTACATAGTACCTGAATTACCTTTTACAGGAGTCATATCAGTACTTTGTGGATCAACAAATGTAAATGTTTTGGTTAAGTTAGCATCTTGGAATGCTGTATATACTGCATTGACACCTGAAACAGTTACGTTATTGCCATCGAATGTATTCAAAATATCTGATTTGAATTCATCATCAGCATTTGTTTCACCTACAGTCTCAACATTTGCATGGATATCACTGTATCCGCTACCTGGAGTTGCTGAATTATATGCATACCAATAATTCTTAATCTTATCAGAGTTTTCTAAAGTACCAGCTGGCTGTACGTTACGTGGATTAGGAGTCCAAGTTAATGTTACATATACGAACTGATATACATTAGGTTCGATTTCTTTGCTATAACGAACGATTACAGAGATTGATTTATTGTTCTTGAACAATTGATAAGCTTCATTGTTCTTCAGAGTCCAAGTGATAATCTGAGTTTCTTCAGCGCCTGTATCTGTAATGGTTTGTTTTACAATACCTTTCTTAGAAGTAGACATTGATGTAGCAAGCTTACCATCATACTGAGTTGCGTCATCGTTGCCACCATCCAACTCGAAGTTAGTGTGGAAGTCTTCTTTAGAAATTCCTTGCTTTTCAAGTTGTGCAAGAATATCTTCTTCGAAGTCATGCCATTCGATCTGCAATGGCTTTTCTGTTTCTGTACAATTTACAGTATATTCATAATTGAAACCAAATTCAGGAGTCAAGATAACTTCACTTTCTGTCGGTGTAGCTTTTTCAACAATTTTGAATTTAACGTATCCTACAGCTGCTATTTTATTGCTTACAGTATCTGTTAAGATAACACGTACCAATGGTTCACGATCTTTTTCCGCTTTATTCTGTTCTGCGGCATCCCATGTTGGCTGTTTTCCGTCTACTGGCATACAAGGTTTCAATAAAGAACCTTTCATGACAGCATGTGCACTCTCTGATGTTCTGTTATTTCCCTTGTGATAACCAACAAGTTCGAAGCTATATTTGAATCCATAGTCTTCAACAGTCTTATCTGCTGCTGTTACATCCCATGCAACATGGCTGTTTTGGCTGTCATCGTAATGTGTTTGAACTAATGTTGCAACATCTAAGCCTTCATGATTCCATACGATTTCATGACTAGCTGCATTGTTGATTGCATCTTGTGCATTTGTATATAAGTGCATAGTATGTACCGGTTGGCCTAAAGCGGCATTGGCAAGTACCATGTCTTTGTAATTTGTTGCTTTCACTGCTGCGTAGTCAGAAGTGATGATTGTATCTTTTTCACTTCCAGAGTAATTAGCTTGTAAAGCTAAAACAGTAACTTTACCATCGTTTTGGATATCTTTGATTGTACCATCTGTCAATTGAGAGTGAACAGTTAAAATACCTTCTTCACCTTCCCTATCAAAAACATTGGCTTTAACTACACCTCCAGCTCTTGTATAGTTCTTATCATCTGATATATAGCTCAGTGATTTGATGTCTTTCCAATTTGCAGAAGATGGATTCATGTGATATTTAGCAACTAATCTCGGAGTCATTGCAACACCATCAAGTTCTGTTGGTGCATCAGTTGTAAAATCATCATCAGCATTAACTTCTTTAACACCCTTTTCTGTGTAATTGAATGTTTTAGCTTCCATTGCTTCAATTCCTTGGTAATAGAATTCAGGTTGGAATACCAATGACTTCAATTCAGATGTTAATGAAATGCTTAAGATTCCATTATAACCTTTAACATTGCTTACTAACAGTTTGCCATTTTCAGAATCCCATACAGCTGTCATTGTTCCTTCTGGAGTCCAGCTGATAGTTGTTTCTGTTTCTGTTTCTTTACCGTCTGCACCTACTGTAACTTCAATCCAATATCCATTTTCTCCGGGTTTGTAGTACTTACCAGTAGCTGCTGTTCCACTATCTCCAGGTTCTCCTTGTTCACCCTTTTCACCTCTAGATGGCTTGCCTGTGTCTTTACCATTGATAAACCAGTTTCCATTCTCTCCAATTTTTACTGTAGCTGCTGCTCCTGGAGCGCCATTTAACAACTCGAATGATTCACCGTTGCTTAATGTTACCTTAACTCCATTTTCTGTTGGGTCGACACTTGTGATTACGCATCCTGCATTAATCTTTTCTTGAAGTCCCTTTACAGTTTCTTCAACTGCTGCAACACGGTCGTTCAAGCTGTTAATGTCATCATCGTAATCAGAACAAGATACCATACCCCCTGTAAGAAGTACACTTCCTAACAGAAGGGCTCCATAGAATTTTTTCTTCATACTTTTAATTAATTAATGAATGATAATTGATAATTGATAATGTTCTTTGTTTTATATCTTATCGCCTTTATTTATTGTGCAAATCTAGGCGTAAATGCTACGTTCCTGCTTGTCTATTTGTATATAATTGTGTATTTTTCGACAAAAATGTAAAATATTAATCTTTTTCACTTTTGGCGCGATGTTCTTTCTTCCATACGGAAGGAGGTATTCCTTCTTTCTGTTTGAACTGCTTGCTGAAATGTGCCTGATCTGCAAAACCTACCATTTCAGCAAGGTCGCTCAAGTTTATTTCAGGAGATGATATGATCTTTTGCTTTGCTTCTTCAATGCGGAGGTCGTTTAGCCATCCGTTGAAGTTGCTCTGGTATGTTTCGTTTATGTAATTTGACAAATATGTACGGTTTATACCGATTTCACGACTTAAATCTTGTATGGTGACACCTAGTTGTAGATATCCTTTATGTTCTACCCATATTGTAATTTTTTCTTTAATTATGTCATTGCCTTGTCCGTGGCGTTTCTCCTCCTGCTTAGATGTCTCAGCTTTATTGTTTGTTCCCTCTGATGCTGTTGCTTCTTCTTTTTTTGTCGTTTCAACTGGTGCTATGATACTGTAGTTGTGATACTGTATGCCAAGGGAAATGAAAAATACCGTATAGCATAAAGTAAATATTTGCAAGTAAATTTCGTTTGGGTAAATTTCTGCTACTATGCCCATTACACCTATGATAAATGCTGCCATCCATATGCGGAATGGATATTTCTTAAAGTTGCTCGATTCAATATTTTTCTTTTTAAGCCAAATCCTCGAAATATGTATGTATATTATTGTATAAAAGGCAAATTGTATGACATAGCATGATACCAGCAGGTAGTAAAACCATTCTCCAGGCATTCCCTTTGCTACAAATAGGTAGATGATGTTTGCTGTACATAATACCGTTGTGTAAAAGACCTGATACTTAAGAAAGTTTTTTAGTTTGTTTTTATCGTATAATGGGTATACAAATACCCAGAAAACCAATAGGGTTTCTACCGGAAGTATTATCTGTATAAAGCTTCTTTTGTCATATGCGTCTATAACATTCCCAAAGTAGGCAAACAATAGCGCTGATATACCTAGCACTAAAGATGCTATTTTTACTACTGTGTACCCTTTTTGGTAGTAAGCTTCCAAAATTGGCGTATTGACTAGCATGTCTCTTTCGCATACCTTCGTGCTAAACTTAAAACTCGAAAGATTATGTTTAGCGAAAAAGATTTTGAAAGACTGTGGTTCCTCTACAAAACCGAGGGTGAGCCCAATGGGGTTTCCATCAACTCGTTCTGCATTGGCAACAATATTCCATACACGGCATTCTATGACTGGTTCAAGAAGACACAGAAAAAGGTTGTACCTGTAGAAGTTGAAGGACTTCCGGAAGAGCTGATTCGGACAGGCAATGAAGAACGTCAGGAGGTTGCTAAAGACAAGCTCAAACGTACAACTCCCCATAAAGGAAGCATTATGGTGACGATAAGAACTCGTGGGGGCTTGTGCATACAGAAGAAAGGCTTAGACTATCAGGGGCTGAAAACACTGGTAGAGAAACTGGAGGGCTTATGCTGAGCATCAACGGTCTTCACAACTTCTACTACCTTCCTGAGCTTCACGATATGAGATGCAAGGCTCAGCGTATATGCGAGATAATCCGAGGTCGATACCACCGTGATCCATTGAATGGTGATGTTTACATGTTCATGTCTAAAGACCGGCGCAAGGTTCGTATGATACACTATGAGCGCAATGCCTACTACCTTCATGAGAAGTCCTTCATAAAGGGCTACAGGTTCATGAGGATAGAGCGCAAGGACGATGTGACAGTGTATAAGATAGACTGGAAAGACCTGGTCACAATACTTGAAACTCCGGTAATAACTAGTATAAGAATTTAGCGATAAAGTTCTGATAATCAGCGATAAAAGTTCTCTAAATATTTGTGTATCTCACTGAAAATGAGTATCTTTACATAAAATTTAGAGAACATGGAAACAGAGGAACTCATAGAACACATACTCAGACAGAAGCATCTTGAAGAGATGATGAACAGGCCTGAAAAGGAGCATACACCCCTTGAAGGTATGGATAATGAGCAGATAAAGAGGTTCGCCCTGTTCCTGTTTGAGGAGAATCAGAACAAGAGCAAGCAGCTTGATGAAATGATAGCACGACTTGATGAAATAGGAAAAGACCTGAAGGAAGCCAACCGTAAGATTGATTCCCTTACAGATGCCCTGCTTAAGGCAAACAGCAAGGCAGAGAAGGCTGCCATTGAATGCAAGCTCCGCGACAAGGAATACAAAAAGCTTGAGAAAAAGCATAACGCCCTTGTCGAGCGTCTTTCACTTATGAATAACCAGACTTACGCTTCATCCAAAAGCCTTAAAGGCATTGACCGCAAAAAGGTCGTAAAAGGAAAGCATGACGACAAGGATGACTTTGACGGAACTCCCACTGCTCCGGCTGGTGAAGTTCCACAGTCAGACTCTGCCGCATCATGTGACGCGCAGGATACTCCGGCCACTCCTCATTCCAAGGAAAGACCGTATAGAAAAGGGATGAGATACAACAAGAACTGTGTCGGCACCCCGATAATACACAAGTCCGATTATACAATGCTTCCTGAGGGGTCTGTAGTGATATCATCAAGCTATCGTAAAATAAGAAATATCGTGAGCCATATTGAGGAACATCACTTTGAAGTGCTTAAGGTAAAGCATGCCGACGGCAGGATTGAAAGCATGTTCCTTCCCATGAAAGATGACGCCCGGGCTGACATCTACAATGAGATTGTACCGGGTACAAGCATTACGGCAAACATGCTCTCGTATCTTATGTTCAACCGCTTCCAGATGTCAACACCGGCATACAGGGAAGCTAAAAACCGTCTGTCGGATATGGACTGGAACACTTCTGTGCAGAACCTGCTGAACTGGGCCGACAAAGGTGCCATGCAGCTGAACAAGCTGATACCTGCCCTCAAGAAAATTGCCCTTCAGGACGGTGCGAACGTGAATGTGGACGAGACATGGCTTCGTTACCACGCTTACAATAAGAAACGCAAGACCTATATGTGGTGTCTGGTAAACAGAAAAGCCCGTATAGTCATCTTCTTTTATGAGGATACAACGGATGATGAAGGTGTACAGAAACATGGAGGCAGGAACAGAAATGTATTGAAGGAGTTCCTTGGTGATGCAAAAATCAAATCACTGCAGAGCGACGGCTACAACGTATATATGTATCTTGACAATGAGCTTATGGATATAGAGCATCTCTGCTGTCTGGCTCATGCAAGAGCTAAGTTCAAGTATGCCTATGACCAGGGAAGCCTGCAGGCGAGAATCTTCCTTGAGCTGATAGCAAAGCTATACGGCATGGAAGATACTTACCGCCGGGAAAAACTCACTTCAGACGAGATTTACCACAGAAGAAACAGTAAGGAAACGACGGAAATCATTGATAAGATAAGGACAGAGCTTTATGATCTGCTTGCAAATCCGGATGAGAGCCGAAGTGAACTTATGAGCAAGGCTCTTAACTATCTGAAGAACTTCTGGAATCAGATCTTCGCCTACAGAAATGACGGAGAATACTCAATAGACAATATGGCGGCGGAAAGAGCGATAAGACCAATCACTGTCCAACGAAAGAACAGCCTGTTCTTCGGAAGTGTGAAAGGAATACAGAACTCCGCAATCTATAATACCTTTATAGAAACATGCAAACAGGCAGGAGTCTCCTTCAGGGATTACTTCTGCAGGCTGCTCAGAGAATTAAAAAAGGGAAGAACGGATTACGAAAACCTTCTTCCCATGACAATATGCAAATAATAATCGTTAAATTTGTGGATTCTTTTTTAGACGGGTGCCGACTGGCGCCCGTCTAAAAGGGGATACCCTAAAATTGGAAGTTTACTTTTTGGTAATTCTTTTTATTGCTGCTTTTGGGTATGGCTGAGTAGTGTAAGAATATGGCTGTCAGTATACAGCATATTCCTGATGTGATTTCAAGTATTAAAACATTGTCCCCCATAATATCTTTTATATATAGATAAAATCTATTAACTCTTGTGAGGGCTAATTTATGAAATATGTATGATTGACAAAAATTTTTATTTGTCGAATTGTAATATTTGTTTGTTTTTCTAAGGTGTTTTTATGAATAGACAAAAAAATTAGTGTAACATTTCATTTATATGCTAATATTGACAAATAATTCTCGGAAAACATCTCGTTTGCTATGTCTTGCAGTTGTTGTGCTGTCAATGCTTCTATACGATGAAATACTTCTTCTTTTTCTTCGTAGCGCTTGTAGTGTAAAAAGCATTTTGCCATATCAAGTGCATTATTCTCAAAGTTGTCACTTGCCACTCCGATTTGTCCGATGATTTGTTTTTTGGCAGCGTGTAGTTGTGTGGCTGTAAGCGGACGGTCGCATAACTTTTTAAGTTCTTTATGTACGAGTTCGGTACAGTAATCGGCATCCTCCTGATCACAACCAAAGTAAATGCAGAATGTTCCGGTGTCAGTGTAAGCTGTGAGGTTCGATTCTACATTGTATACAAGCCCGCGCTTTTCACGCAGTGAAACGTTCAGCCGGCTGTTCATTCCGGGTCCTCCTAGGATATTGTTAAGTAGGTAGAGGCCTGTTCGTCGTTCATCGTAGGCATTGTATCCACGTCCACCAATCATTACGTGTGCCTGATGAGTGTCTTTGTGTAGAGTGAGTTGCTTGGGCAGGTAGGCATGTGGCGCCTGACGTTGGTAATTGTCTACGTTTGAAAAAGGAATGTCTGCCGTAGCTTTTTCTATGGTGCGAACTACCCGTTTGAAATCGATATCCCCCTGAACAAAGAATACCATGTTGGCAGGCTTGTAATATCTTCCAGTAAAGTAAAGTGCATCCTGACTTCCGAACTGGCGGAGCTGTTCCGGTTTACCTAGTATGTTTCGCCCCAACGGATGGTTGGGAAATATCAGTTCTTCAAAATCATCGAATATCAGTTCAGCGGGACTGTCTTCGTAACTTTGTATTTCATCGATAATGACTTCTACCTCCTTGGCTATTTCCTGCTCGGGAAAGATACTGTTGAAAACAATGTCTGTCAGCAATTCCACGGCACGGGAAAAATGTTCTTTCAGGAAGGCACTGTATATAACTGTTTCCTCCTTATTAGTATAAGCATTCAAATCGCCTCCTACATTTTCCATGCGATTCAGGATATGCCATGCACGGCGTTTGCGGGTTCCTTTAAATATAAGGTGTTCTACAAAATGAGCCATCCCTTGTTCGTTGGTAAATTCATCACGCGTTCCGGCATCGACGGCAAATCCGCAATATGTTACATTGGTAGGGCTGGGAGCGTGGATAATACGCAGTCCGTTTGGCAAAATAAAAGTATTGTATGGCATGAGTTTTCTTCTTTGCATGGATTTTCGTTGCAAAAATACAATAATACTTATTGTCGTAACTGAAAAAATACAGATATTTGCAGGTATATTGATTTTCTTCGCTACAGACTGCACTGGCTGTTCCTGGCCGTTTGCGGTATTATATAAATTAAGGTATTATGAATAAAATTGCAATATTCTGTTCGGCTTCCGATCACATCGATCCGATTTATGCCGAAAAAGCTTCCGAACTGGGTGCATGGATTGGTAAAACCGGAAAGTGGCTCATTTATGGAGGTTCGAATACAGGACTTATGGAGGCTGTTGCCCGCTCTGCAAAAGAAAATGGAGCTATGATAATGGGAGTTGTTCCTACCAAGTTGGAAGAAAGGGGAGCTGTCAGCGATTTGCTTGATGTGACGTTTCGTGCTGTCAATCTGAGTGACCGTAAGGATATCATGCTGCAAGAAGCAGATGTGGCTGTTGCGTTGCCTGGTGGAGTGGGAACGCTCGATGAAATATTTCATGTCATGGCTGCCGCCACAATAGGTTATCACGAAAAGAAAGTGATATTTTATAATGTTAATGGTTTCTGGAACGGGATTCTTGAATTTCTTGCCGGACTGGAAACACAACACTTCGCTCATCGCCCGCTGAAAAATTATTTCACTGTGGCCAACACTTTCGATGAGCTGAAACAATTACTCGAATATTAATTTACTAAACTCATCATAATATGATTTCATCTATTCACGAACTGTTGCAGCGTGAAGCACAGGCTGTATTGAATATTCCCGTAACAGATGCATACGAGAAGGCCGTTGAGCTGATTGTAGAACAAGTACACCGCAAAAAAGGAAAGCTGGTAACCAGTGGAATGGGAAAGGCCGGACAGATTGCCATGAACATTGCTACTACTTTTTGTTCTACGGGTATTCCTGCTGTTTTTCTTCACCCCAGTGAAGCTCAACATGGCGATTTGGGAATTTTGCAGGAAAATGACTTGCTGCTTCTTATATCCAATTCGGGTAAAACGCGTGAAATCGTGGAACTGACCGATTTGGCTGGTCGTTTGAATCCGTCGTTGAAGAAGATTGTCATTACCGGAAATCCGGAAAGTCCGCTTGCTGAAGCTGCGGATATCTGTCTTGCTACCGGACATCCGGACGAGGTTTGTCCGTTGGGTATGACTCCTACTACTTCTACTACCATCATGACTGTTATCGGAGATATACTGGTGGTAGAAACTATGAAGCAGACAGGATTTACTATTGAAGAATATAGCAAGCGCCATCATGGAGGTTATCTGGGCGAGCGTTCCCGTGCGTTGAGTAAATAAACAGATTTTTGCTTATGAGAAAGGTTATCGGTATAGGGGAAACGATTCTTGATATTCTGTTCCGCGACGGACAGCCACAGGCGGCTGTCCCGGGCGGCTCTGTTTACAACGCTGTAATTTCACTGGGAAGAATGGGACAGAATGTTACTTTTATCAGTGAAACGGGAAACGACCGTGTGGGAGAGATGATTCTGGCAAACATGCGCGAAAACGGAGTTGATACGGCAAATGTGAATGTCTTTCCGGAGGGAAAGTCGCCGGTGTCGCTGGCTTTTCTGAACGAACGGAATGATGCCGAGTATATTTTCTATAAAGATTATCCTCGCCAGAGGCTGGAAGTAAATATGCCTGAAATATCGAGTGATGATATTATCATGATCGGTTCTTATTTTGCTATTACTCCTGTGTTGCGTGATAAAGTAAAAGAGTTGCTTGACCGTGCTCATGATGCAGGCGCAATCATATATTATGACGTCAACTTCCGCAGTACGCATGCTAATGAGGCTATTAAGTTGATGCCTACTATTATAGAGAATTTTGAGTATGCCGATATCTTAAGGGGTTCGACAGAAGATTTTCAGAATATGTTCCGTCAGCCGGATGCTGACAAGGTGTACAGCAATCATGTAGGATTCTACTGTCCGAACTTTATCTGTACCGATGCTGATGGTGATGTCCGTTTGCGTACGAAACATGTATGTAAGGATTATCCGGTGACTCCGCTGAAAGCGGTAAGTACCATTGGGGCTGGCGATAATTTTAATGCAGGTGTGGTATACGGGTTGCTGAAATATCGTGTCCGTCGGGCTGATCTTGCCGAACTGACGGAAGCGGATTGGGATGCAATCATCCGCTGCGGAATGGATTTCAGTGCAGACGTGTGTAAGAGTGTAAGTAATTCTGTATCAAAGGAATTTGCGGAGTCTTACCGCTAATGCTGAAGTGCCTCAAAAACTTCATGTAAAATACTTGATTTTTTGTACAAATTTTAAAAATATGTCGAGAAGTTTTTCCTGATTTCTCGGCATATTTTTCGTGTGCCTTCACGTACTTGACAAAACATGCTTCCAGGAAGATATGTTTTGTCAGGTGCATGAAGGGTTAAACACTAGAATTTTTCTTCATTTTCGGCTATCAGTTTCTTTATGCCTTGTTGGAAAGCGATGAATCCTCCACCTAATACACGGCCTTTATCATAGAAAACAGCCGACTGTCCTGGAGTGATGGCTGAAGCTTCAGCCTTGAATTTTACAAGGAGGTGTCCTTCATCCAGTAAGATAACCTGACAAGGAATAGGGCGACTACGGTAGCGGATTCGTACGGACAGGTCGGGGCATTCCAGCAATTCCTGTAAATCTATTACATTTATATCTTCTACAAGCATATACTCGGCTTTCAACTGTTCGGCATCTCCCAGCATGACTGTGTTTTTGGCAGGGTTGATTTTCAGAACATACGCCGGACGTCCGAGTGCGATTTCCAGTCCTTTGCGCTGTCCGATAGTATAATAGGCGAAACCTTTGTGCTGACCTAACTTCAGTCCTTTGCTGTCGACAAACCATCCTGTTCCGATTCGTTCGTCGATATCCGGACAGTGTTCTCTCAAAAAGTCCCGGTAATCTTTATCGATGAAACAGACTTCCATGCTTTCTCCTCCTTTGGCTTTGGCTTCAAAGCCTTTTTCTGCGAGGTAAGCCCTTACCTCGGTTTTGGTCATTCCTCCTAATGGGAACACCATACGTTTCAATATCTCTTGTGGAAGTTTCCATAGAAAATATGACTGGTCTTTTGTCGGATCATCACCGGTTACTATATATCGGTGCTCCTTTCTGTCTTCCAGTCGGCAGTAATGTCCTGTGGCAATCTGTGCACAGCCGGTACGGTCGGCCCATTCGCATAAGATGCGTTCCTTAAACAGCGGGTTACACATGACGCAAGGATTGGGAGTGCGTCCTTTCATGTATTCGTCGATAAAATATTGTACGATGACATTGCGGAATTCCTCGCGGACATCGGCAACATGATGTTCTATACCCAGACGTTCGGCTAGAGCCTTTGCTTCTAATATTTCGTCGGGTTGCTCTTGTTCCGGAGTTGAAAAGTGGGAAGGTATATCCCAGGTTCTCATAGTCACACCTACAACTTCATAACCTTGTTCTTGTAGCATAATGCAGGTAGCGGAACTGTCAATTCCTCCACTCATTCCTACTAGTATTCGTTTCTCTTTTTCCATGTTGTAAAATCTGCCGTTTGTATAAGACGAAATATTAACTTCTTTTTTATAGAAAAAGTTCAGGCTGACGTGGTGTGCTGAATTTCTCGTGTAAAATAGCTGTAAACGGAGTGTTATAGATACGGGCTCCGTTAGGACATTCTTTTACACAGGCACAACAGCGTATACAGCGGTTTACATCTGTTTCGATATGGCTGCCGTCGTCGCTGATACGAATGGCATGGGTAGGACATACCTCTATACATTCTCCACAAACAAAGCAATCTTCATTGCAGACTGGAGCTGATGGTCTGGAAGCCTGTATCAGTTTATAAGGAGAAGTACCTTTTATAAAAAAAGATCCAATCAGCATAGACAATTTATCCCCCATAGCTTTTAACCGGCATCCTGCTTGCAGGGAAGGGGTCAGTGTGCTTAATGCTTCTGAATTCTGCATTGCTTTTTCCAGTTTTTTCAAACTGTCGGCTCCGAATGTGCGGGCTGTTTGTAAATCGGTCGCATTGGGGCGTCCGGCTGCAACAGGCATTTCGGCTGTGCTGTAACTGTGTTCTCCGATAAATGCTCCTGCCGAGAGAGGAGTGAATCCCAATGATGCTACTGTGTCACGCAGTTCCAACAGGGCATCTTCATAGTCGCGGTTACCATATACCACTACGACGATTGCCGGGGAGTTGTTACCTTTCAGGCGCTTGATGCGTTGTAAGGCAACCGGAGCAACACGTCCGCCATATACAGGTGCAGCAATGACTGTAAGTGAATCGTTTATTTCGATAGGTGAGTCACTTTCATCGAGTGTCAGGTCGGTTTCAATTCTTCTTCCCATACCAATTCCTTCGCCAATAGCACGTGCTATTTTAGCAGAAGTATGAGTCGGAGAGAAAAATACCAGATGATTGGTGCTAAATTCGTTCATAGGCTTTAAAGTGAAAAAGTTAGTTGTAGTTCTTGCAAAGATAAAGTTTTTTATATCGTTCTTCACACGATTTATTTGTACTTTTGCATCATTATGGAAGAACAATTCGACATACGTGATTATAAACCTACAGGAAAAGAACGGGATTTCGAGAATGCCCTCCGACCACTACAGTTTGGTGACTTCAGTGGTCAGGATAAGGTAGTCGACAATCTGCGTATCTTTGTCAAGGCAGCCAGGCTTCGTGCTGAAGCGCTTGACCATGTGTTGCTTCATGGTCCTCCCGGATTGGGAAAAACAACATTGAGCAATATTATTGCCAATGAACTGGGGGTTGGATTTAAAGTAACTTCCGGTCCTGTACTTGATAAGCCGGGTGATCTTGCCGGTGTGCTGACAAGTCTTGAACCGAATGATGTATTGTTCATTGATGAAATACATCGTTTGAGCCCGGTGGTGGAGGAGTATTTATATTCGGCAATGGAAGATTACCGGATTGATATCATGATAGACAAAGGTCCGTCGGCACGTAGCATTCAGCTGGACTTGAATCCGTTTACGCTGGTGGGAGCTACTACCCGCAGTGGATTGCTTACCGCTCCGCTCCGTGCGCGTTTCGGAATTAATCTCCATTTGGAATATTACGATGATGCGGTATTGTCGCGTATTATTTTGCGCTCGGCCAGTATCTTGGGTATTCCATGTGATGTAGATGCCGCAGGCGAGATTGCTTCGCGCAGTCGTGGTACTCCCCGTATTGCCAATGCCTTGTTACGTCGTGTACGTGATTTTGCTCAGGTGAAAGGTTCCGGAAGGATTGATGTGGAAATAGCTCGATATGCACTGGAAGCGCTGAATATTGACCGTTACGGACTGGATGAGATAGACAATAAGATACTTTGTACCATTATTGATAAGTTCAAGGGAGGTCCGGTAGGACTGACAACGATTGCTACGGCACTTGGGGAGGATCCCGGAACGTTGGAAGAAGTGTACGAGCCATTCTTGATAAAGGAAGGTTTTCTGAAGCGGACTCCACGCGGACGAGAAGTTACGGAGCTGGCTTATAAGCATCTGGGACGGAGTATATATAATAATGTAAAAACACTTTTTGATGATTAATTATGGTGTGTGCCATAACAGCGGCACACACTTTTATTTTTTATAGACTATGGCTGGACTGAAATCGTTAGCAAAAGATACGGCTATTTATGGATTGAGCAGCATTGTAGGACGTTTTCTTAACTATCTGCTTGTGCCGCTTTATACAGCAGTAATACCAGCATCGACAGGTGGTTACGGTGTGGTGTCGAATGTGTATGCATATACGGCACTTATCTTGGTCTTTCTGACATTTGGTATGGAAACAGGATTCTTCCGTTTTGCCAATAAGTCGGGTGAACATCCGGAAAAGGTATATGCCAATACGTTGATTTTTGTAGGTGGGCTTTCGCTGATTTTTGTTATACTGTGTATGCTGTTCCTGCATCCCATTTCCTCATTGCTGGAGTATCCCGACCATCCCGATTATATTGCGATGATGGTGCTTGTGGTTGCACTGGATTCATTTCAGTGTATTCCGTTTGCTTATCTGCGATACAAAAAACGTCCGATAAAGTTTGCATCTATCAAGCTGTTCAATATTATTGGTAATATTCTCCTGAATCTTTTCTTCCTCTTGTTGTGTCCGTGGCTGGATGTTCATGCCCATCAGCTGGTTTCATGGTTTTACCGTCCGGAATATCTGGTAGGATATATCTTTGTGTCGAATCTGATCATGTCGCTGGTACAGATGTTTTTCTTCATTCCGGAACTGAGAGGTTTTTCTTATCGTGTGGATAAAGTTCTGCTGAAACAGATGATTTCTTATTCATTCCCGATTTTGGTTTTCGGAGTGGTGGGCATATTGAACCAGACGATTGACAAAATGATTTATCCATTCTTGTTCGATGACCGTCAGGAAGGGTTGGTGCAGCTTGGAATATATAGTGCTACCAGTAAAGTGGCTATGATAATGGCTATGTTTACCCAGGCTTTCCGTTATGCTTACGAACCCTTTGTCTTTGGTAAAAACAAGGAAGGAGATAACCGTAAGATGTATTCGGCAGCAATGAAGTATTTCTTTATCTTCTCCTTACTGGCTTTTCTTGCTGTGATGTTTTATATGGATATACTTCGTTATATGGTAGCGCGTGATTATTGGGAAGGACTGAGTGTAGTAGCTATCGTAATGGGGGCAGAAATATTTAAGGGTATTTATTTTAACTTGTCTTTCTGGTATAAACTGACGGATGAAACACAATGGGGAGCATATTTTTCAATCATCGGATGTGCGGTAATTCTGGCATTGAATATATGGTTGGTTCCGACTTATGGATATGTCGCTTCTGCATGGGCATCAGTGGCCGGTTATGGAGTAATAACCTTGTTGTCTTATATTATCGGACAGAAAAAATATCCGGTCAGCTATCCTTTAAAGGATATGGCTGTTTATCTGATACTGGCTGCTGTTTTATTTGTTCTTTCTCAGGAGGTTATAATATCTAATGTTGGATTAAGATTAGTGTTCCGTACCTTATTATTGTTGATGTTTATCGCCTATATATTAAAAAAAGATTTACCTTTGAAAACAATCCCTTTTGTGAACCGTTTTGTTAAATAAAACACAGTTTTAGGTTATGGAAAGAGATAAAAAATTTATTATCAGGAAGTTTTTTAATGAATATCTGGACTTGAACCGTAGCAAGGAAGATGAACAGGTGACTGTTGATTCCATCCGGAATGGGGTGGAGTTTAAAGGTACAAACTTGTGGGTACTTATTTTTGCTACTTTTATTGCTTCACTTGGGTTGAATGTGAATTCTACGGCGGTAATTATCGGTGCAATGTTGATATCTCCGCTGATGGGACCGATTATGGGAGTAGGACTTGCTGTCGGGTTGAATGACTTTGAGCTGATGAAACGTTCATTGAAAAGTTATCTGGTGGCAACTTTGTTTAGTGTAACTACCGCAACGATTTATTTTTCATTTACTCCGCTTGATGAAGTTCAGTCGGAGCTGCTTGCGCGTACATCACCTACTATCTATGATGTGTTTATTGCTCTGGTAGGTGGTCTGGCTGGTATTGTAGCATTGGCTACAAAAGAAAAAGGAAACGTGATTCCGGGAGTTGCCATTGCTACGGCGTTGATGCCTCCGCTTTGTACTGCCGGATTTGGACTGGCAACAGGCAACCTGCTTTATTTCTTGGGAGCTTTTTACCTTTATTTTATTAATTCTGTTTTTATCAGTCTGGCTACTTATATAGGAGTGCGGGTAATGCATTTCCAGCGTAAGCAGTTTGTTGATAAGGTAAGAGAAAAGTTGGTCCGGAAATATATCATCGGTATTGCAATTGCTACCATGTGTCCGGCCGTTTATCTGACATATAACATTGTACGTGAAACGATTTATCATTCTTCTGCTAACAACTTTATTACTTCTGAACTCCAATTTCCGGATTCTCAGATTCTGAATCGTGAAATCTCATTTGACAAACGGGAGATTAAAGTGGTATTTATCGGAAAGGAAGTTTCAGAGGAACAAATACAGAATGCGCGGAATAAACTTGCTGATTATAAGCTGGATCAGACAAAATTGGTCGTTTTTCAGGGAGTTAATGGAGCCGGTGCGATGGATATAGGAAATATTAAGTCGATGGTAATGGAGGATTTTTATAAGAATAGTGAGAAGCAGCTTATGTCACAACAGGCTGCACTTGACTCACTGAATCGTTTGTTACCAGATTTTACAGGTTCGAATTTGATGAATGAGAAGATGGGGCAGGAGATTAAGGTTCTTTTCCCATGTATAAAAACAATTTCTGTTTCAAAGAGTCTTCAGCTTCGTGTAGACAGTCTTCGTATGGATACTTTAACTTATGCTTTTGTTGATTGCGACCGGAGTCTTTCCAAACAGGAAAAAGACAAAATGTTGGAATGGCTTCAGGCACGCACAGGAACGAAAAAGCTTCGTCTGGTTGTAGAATAACAGGAATACGTGTAAGAACTGATATAGAAGCCCGCCCTTGACACACAAGTCAATCGGCGGGCTTCCGAGTGTAGAAGTAAGGGGTATAGAGCTCGTTTGAGTTCGTTTAATATCCTCCTCCAAGGGCGTGATATAGATTAATGACACCTTGAATTTCATCGAAACGGTCGGTGACAGTGTTAAGCTCCGCTTGTAGCAGTGTCTGACGTGCGGTTAATACTTCCAGATAATTTTGAGAACTGTGTTGCATGAGTAATTCGGCACTTCGTAAGGCGGAACGGAGAGAAGCTGATTGTTGCTCATCGATTTGGATACGCTGGCGAGCCGTCTGCCACTGTACCAATGCATCATTTACTTCTGCTCCCGCATTTAGCAAGCTTTGTTGGAAAGTAAGCAAAGTTTCTTCCTGCTGTGCTTTGGCTATTTTCAGATTAGCAATGTTTTTCCCTCGGTTAAAGAGAGGCTGTACAAGTGAACCGACAGCTGAAAGTAACCACTGCCCTGGATTGGAAATGACTGCTCCTGTACCATTGGTCCATCCTGCAGATCCGCTTAAGGTAATGCTGGGATAAAATGCAGATCGGGCTGAATTGGTCGCATAGTAGGCTGTTGCAAGTTGGGCTTCGCATTGACGTACATCAGGACGACGGTTTAATAGCTGAAGTGGAATACCCGTAGACAGTGAATCTGGAAATTGTTGGGATTCGAGCGTAGACCGGCCAATGGCTTGAGGTGATAGGCCCAACAAAGTGGAAAGTGAGTTTTCCATTTCGTTAATCTGGCGTTCCAGTGTAAGAATAGATGCATCGACCGACAGTTTGCTAGCCTCTGTTTGCGCAACAGCCATTTCCGTAGCCTGCCCTGCACGCTTCAATGCTTTCATCGCACGCACACTTTCTGTCCATGTGTCGGCTGTGCGACGAGTTATATCGATTTGCTTGTCGAGCATTAACAATGTATAGTAACTGTTTGCAATGGTAGCTACCAGCTGAGTCTGCACAGCCTGGCGATATGCTTCACTCTGTTCGAGTGCAGCCTGAGCACCTCGTTTTGCATTTAATAGTTTACCGAACAGGTCGATTTCCCAATCGGCAGATACTGCAAGGTTGTAAGTCTTGGAGGTTTTACTTCCGTCGGTGCTGGATAATGTTCCTTGTGGGGTAAGAGATACCGAGGGCAGATAAGACAGGCGTGACGTCATGAGCAATGCTTCCGCTTCCTTTACCTTGAGTCGGGCAATATTCAAATCAGTATTATGATTAAGTCCCGTTTCGATGAGCTGTTGCAATTGTGGGTCCGTAAAAAGTTCCTTCCACGAGAGTGATGCCAGTGAAACTGTGTCTTCTGCAGCAACAGGCTGTCGATAGAGACTGTCGGAAACAGTCACAGAGTTTGGTCGTTGATAGGCTCGGTAGATATGGCATCCGCTCAACGTGGTACAGAATATAATGATGATGATACTCTTTATCGTATGCATAGTGCTTAATTTTTTATTTCTTTTCGATTTTGGGTAATTGCCGTTCTGGCATCAGTTTCTCTTGCAGATACTGGAATACCATGAATAGTGGTGGCACAATAAAAAGCAGGGCTATGGTTCCAATGAGCATTCCACCTACGGTACTTACTCCGATAGAGATATTTCCGTTAGCCCCTACACCTGTAGAAAACATCAACGGCAGCATACCGAAAATCATGGTAAGAGAGGTCATCAGAATAGGGCGCAGACGAACTTGTGCTGCGGAAACAGCGGCTTGCATGATAGTCATACCATGACGACGACGTTCTGAAGCGTATTCTGTCAGCAGAATGGCTGTTTTTGAAAGTAATCCGATCAGCATAATCAGTCCGGTTTGCAGGTAGATATTATTTTCCAGTCCAAACATTTTAGCAAAAAGGAAACTGCCAGCCAATCCGAAAGGAACAGAAAGAATGACGGCCATTGGTACAAACAGGCTTTCGTAGAGCGCACATAGAATCAAATAAATGAAGACAACGCAGATAACGAAAACCAGGGTTGTTGTATTGCCGGTATTTGATTCCTCACGTGACATTCCGCCAAACTCGAATCCATATCCGGTAGGTAAGGTCTGTTCGGCTACTTCTTTGATAGTCTGGATAGCCTGTCCGGAACTATAACCGGAAGCTGCTGCTCCGTTTACCTGGATTGCAGAGAACAGGTTGAAACGTGTCAGCATTTCGGATCCGTAGACACGAGTAAGCTTCAGGTATTGACTGATTGGGCTCATCTCACCTGAATCATTGCGTACGAAAATACTGTTGAGAGATTCGGTATCAAGACGGAATTGGGGAGGAGCCTGTACCATGACACGATAAAGTTTAGAAAAGCGGTTCATGTTGGAAGCATAGTTGCCACCAATATACCCTGAAAGTGTACTTAATACATCGGCAGGAGATACGCCGTTCCGCTTGCAGCGGGCCGCATCTACTTCGACCAGATATTGAGGAAACTTGGTGTCGAATGAAGTTGTAGCGCGTCCGATTTCGGGACGTTTATTCAATTCATCCAAGAACAGTCGGGTATATTTTAATAAGTCTTCTGTAGTGCCTCCTTTTTGGTCCTGTATGTACACTTCGAATCCGCTGTTCACACCATAACCAGGAATCATCGGTCGGGTGAAGGGCATAATCTCTGCACTGGAAATGAAGGCCGTACGCTTGCTGATTTCTTCCATTACAGCATCGATGGCATCTTCTTTGTCAGGGCGTTCACTCCAGTCTTTCAGTCGGATAGTAAACATACCGTTGCAGGCTCCCTGACCGCTTAGCATAGAGTTACCGGTTGTGTTGGAATACAGTTCAACTTGTGGAATGGTACGCAAGCAACTGTCTACTTGTTCCATAACCTTACGGGTTTCCTGTACGCTATTTCCCGGTGAAGTACGTACATCGATAAACACCGTACCCATATCCTCATTAGGAACAAGTCCTGTTTTGGTTGTCATCATCAATGTTGCAAAACCGCCACAGGCTATTATGAGTAATGTACCAGCCAGCCATTTACGTTTCAGCATAAAGACTACTCCTACTTTATACTTTGTTACCAGACGATGAAAAGCTGTATCGAAGGCAATATGAAAACGAGAAGAGAAACTCAATTTGCCACCATCTTCGGCTGTCTGATGAGGAGTCATGATAAGGGCACACAGAGCTGGACTGAGTGTCAATGCGTTTAGCAAAGATATAGCGACTGCTGCTGCCATAGTCAGACCAAACTGTGTATAGAATGTACCCGTTGTTCCACCGATGAAACTTACAGGGATGAATACTGCCATGAATACAAAAGTTGTAGTAACCAGTGCTGAAGTAATACCGTCCATAGCATCGATGGTAGCCAGATAAGATGATTTATATCCTTCATCGAATTTTGCCTGAACGGCCTCGACTACCACAATAGCGTCATCGACCACCGTTCCGATTACCAGTACCAGGGCAAATAGTGTCAGCATGTTGAGGCTGAAGCCTACAAGGGAAAGAAATGCAAATGTTCCGACTAATGATACAATGATGGATAAAGCAGGAATGAGGGTAGAACGCAGATTTTGTAAGAATATGTATACTACCAGAACTACCAGGATAATAGCTTCGATAAGTGTCTTGATTACGCTTTTGATGGAAGCGTCGAGGAAGTCTTTCGTACTCATCAGATCGACAATCTTGATACCTTTGGGCAAAGTCTGTGAGATTTCATCTATGGTGTGGTCTATTTCTTTAATGATTTCATTTGCATTGGAGCCGGAAGTCTGTGCTATCATGATGTTGCATCCCGGATGTCCGCTTACTTCACCGATATAGTCGTAGGCACGTGTACCCAGTTCGATAGTGGCTACGTCTTTCAGTCGCAGAACTTCACCATTGGGCAATGACTTGATGACCATATTTTCGTAATCGACTTCATTTTCGTAGCGGCCGCGGTACTTCAGTACGTATTGGAATGTGTTTTTTGATTCCGCGCCTAATGTTCCGGTAGCTGCCTCTACGTTTTGTTCATCGAGTACAGTCGTGATATCAGATGGAACCAGTGAATATTTCTGCATCTTGTTTGGGTCAAGCCAGATACGCATGGAGTATTCGTATCCGAATACATTGACTTCACCTACTCCGGCAATACGGGAAAGTCGTGGCTCAATATTGATTTTCATATAATTTGTCAGAAAGGCTTCGTCGAAGGAATCGTCCGGACTGTAAACAGCCAACTGCTTGATGTTACTTGTCTGACGTTTGCGCACAGTAATACCGCTTTTGGTTACTTCGGCTGGCAGTAATCCTTGTGCTGTAGCAATACGATTTTGTACGTTGACGGTAGCCATGTCGGGATCTGTTCCCTGACGGAAATATACGGTTATTTTAGCCGAGCCATTATTGGATGCAGTAGAAGTCATATACATCATGTTTTCAACCCCATTAAGCGCTTCTTCGAGTGGTACGACAACACTTTTCAGGACTGTCTCGGCATTGGCACCGGTGTAAGTAGCCGATACACTGACGGTAGGTGGAGCAATTTCCGGAAATTGCTCGATAGGCAACTGTGACAACCCAATGAATCCCAGTATCAGGATTAGCACAGAGATGACACCTGCCAGTATAGGACGATCGATAAATGTTCTTATTTTCATGGTTATTGAACTGATTCAGATATATGATTGGTGTTAATAGTTGTTCCTTCTTTCATCAGGCCGGCACCTTCGGCAATGATGATGTCACCTGCAGACAGACCGGATAAAACAATATATGTCTGTCCGTCATTATATTTGTACACGCTGATTGGTGCTGATTGCGTTTTGCCATCTACCACTTTCCAGGTGAATATGCGATTTTGCAATTCGTAAGTAGCCGACTTCGGAATGACTATACAGTTTTTGTGGATGGTAGGTACGGACACTGTACCACTGCCACCATTACGTAGCAGATGATTCTCGTTTGGGAAAACGGCACGAATTGTTACTACTCCTGTACTTTCGTCTATAGTACCACTAATAGCATCAATGCGTCCTGCTTTTTCATATACTTTGCCGTTACTCATCGTTAGTCCGACTGAAGGCATGTTGCGGCAAGCCTCTTCTAAGGAGCCATATTGTTGGATAAGATCGAGCATCTGATTTTCTGCCATAGAAAAATAGGCATAGATATTTTTGTCATCCGACACTGTGACAAGCGGTTCTGTGATACTGCTGCTTACCAGTGCCCCTACACGATAGGGAATCATGCTTGCAACTCCGTCGACAGGGCTTCTGACCTCGGTGTATGAAAGATTGTTACGGGCATTCGTTTCTGCTGCCTTAGCCTGTGCCAAAGCCGCTTCGGCTTCGAGTAATTCGTTTCTGGCTGTTTGACGGTCAAAATCGGAAACAACTTTTTCCTTGTAAAGTTCCTCCTTGCTATTGGCAGTCAGGCGTGCAGTCTGCAATTGGGCTTCGGCACTTTTTACATTAGCCAGTGCTGTTTCCAAAGCTGCCTTATAGGGCACTTGGTCGATGATGAACAGAATTTGTCCTCGCTGTACAACGTCTCCCTCGTTGATGCGAATGTCTGTGATAGTACCGCTGATCTGAGGTCGTATCTCTACAGATTGCTGTCCCCGTAAGCTTGCGGGATAAACAGCCTGTAAGGTCTTGTCACTTTGGGTTACTGTAAATGTTTTGTATTCTTCGCCTGATGTATCCTGCTTCTTGTTACTACAAGCAGTTAGAAAGGACAGGCAACATACTATAAAATAAATGCTTGTCTTCATATGATATTTATTAATTGTTAAGCTTGATTTTACTGAGTCCATATGCCTTGGTCAATACAAACTTATGTAGAAAGAGGAGAAGAATGACATGTGTGGTGACGAACTGCCCAGATGTGGTGACGAACGGTCTTGCTATTAGGATTTTCCGATGGTAAAATGTTGTATCTTTGTATAGAAAAACAATCGTATGTATGAGAAATAATCGCATATCCCTTTATATAGACTTATTGTTCTGTCTGGTTATTATACCATTGGTTATTATGCTCCTGCCTGTAGATCGTTGGATTACGACTAATACAGCTTTTCTATTTACGCTTGTAGCCTATGTGTATATACTCTACTTCGTTTATCGTAAGGTATGTCTTCCTAAACTTTTCATGAGGAAAAAATACTTTAGCATTGCTTTCATTTTGACAATATTGATTGCAGTAACAGAATTGCTGACTTATTTTCCTATTCCTGCAGAACGTATTACAGATGATGTCCGGCAAATGGCTGCCCGAATGAGTTTGCGCACTCAGACTATCTGGTTTTTCTTTCTTGTCGTGACGGGATTTTCTTTAGCTATCGAACTGACCTTCGAACTGTTTCGCCAGATATTATCACGTCAAGAAATTGAAGCTGAAAAGAATAAAGCAGAACTTGCTCTTTATAAGGCTCAGATTAATCCGCATTTCCTTTTTAATACGCTGAATACACTTTATGCACTGGTTCTTTCCGGTTCCGATAAAACGGAATCAGCTTTTGTGAAGTTTTCGGATATTTTACGTTATATGTATTCACAAAGCGGTTCGGAACTTATTCCGGCTGAGCGGGAGTTAGAATATATTCGTCAATATGTCGATTTGCAGAAACTGCGCTTGAACAGCCATACAAAGGTGGATTTAAATATCGAGATTACGAACAGGCAGGTCCTTATTCCACCTATGATACTTATCACTTTTGTAGAAAATGCATTTAAATATGGAACTTCATCGGATACGGATTGTATCATTCATATTTTTATATCTCTGAATGAGGAACGTTTGTTGATGAAAACAGAAAATGATATTATGCGTCGTTGTGAAGAAGGGGAGTGTGGAATCGGTATTGAAAATTGTAGAAAACGCCTGGATCTACTCTATCCAGGACGCTATACTTTGCAGACGGGAGAAGTGAATGGAAGGTACAACACTTTTTTAACTATTCAGTTGTGATGAAGAAAATTACATGCATAGCGATAGATGATGAACCGATGGCTTTGCTGGTTATTGAACAATTTTGCCGCCGTAAGGGAGGAATCGAATTAACGACCTATAGTGAACCGCGTATCGGATTAGAAGAAATTCGTCGCTGCAAGCCTGATCTTGTATTTCTTGATATTCAGATGAATAGTTTGAGTGGGCTGGAAATAGCCGATACTTTACCGCAAGAGTGTTGCTTTATTTTTACAACTGCACATGCACAATATGCTCTTGAAGGATTTAATCTTGATGCTGTCGATTTTTTGCATAAACCTTTTGCTTACGAAAGATTTGAAAAAGCTGTAGAAAAAGCTTTGCGACGTATAAACTCTCGTTTGCCGTTATTACCAGAGTATTTAGTTGTAAAGCAGGAATATGCTAATGTAAGTATTCCTTTGTCGGATATTCTTTATATTGAAGCATTGGGTAACTATGTAAAAATTGTCCGGATATCGGGTGGTCATGTACTTACGCGTAGTAATTTGAAAGCAATCACCGACTTATTGCCTGACGAAGCTTTTCTTAGGATTCACCGTTCGTATGTGATAGCAGTTGGAAGAGTTGAACAGTTTACTAAGAATCAGGTGAAATTGACTGGAAAGGATGTTGCTTTGCCGATAGGAGATTGTTATGCAGCTCAGGTTATTGCCGTTTTGAGTGGCTCTGTTTAATACAAATATATTAAAAAAGCGGGAACAACATTGACCAGCAGTCGATGTAGTTCCCGTAATTTATGCAGTATAAAACTTGTTATGGCCTATTCAGCCATTATTACTGAGTCTTATTTTTTGCGCTTACTTCGTTTCGCCCAGCCTTCTTCTGCAAAGTCCGGCTCTTCACCACGCAAGGGACGATTGTCATTTTGGAAGAACTGTTTCCAGTCATCTTTCTTCTTAGGACCACGTGCGGCGGTATAGCCTCGTTCTTCACGGCTAGGTTTATCTTTTTTCTTTTCTGCGGATTTGGTTTCTTTTTTCTTGGTTGTTTTTTCTTCTCTTACGCTTTCCTTACCACGCTTTTTGCCACTTTTATCGCTTTTTCCCGTGTTTTCTCCAGCTATTTCTACAATAACCTTACGACCTTTGTTCAGGGTTACCTTATTCAGTGCTTTCATTACCATCGATGCCTGACTTTCTACAACTTCGAAGAAAGAGAAATTCTGCATGAGATCGATTCTACCGATCTGAATATGCTCTTTTTTCAGGTTGCGGTTTATCAGCTCAATGATCTGATTGGCATAGAAACCATCGGTCTTTCCTAAATTCAGGAACAGACGGGTATAGCCTTTTTCAGCCTTGCGTGCCACTTTTTCACGGTCACTTCCACGATCTTTCCGCTCTTTAGCTTCATTGCTCTTTTCGTTGGCTTTAGGCTGTTCTATTTCCGGAGCATTTTTGTAGTATTCCAAGAAGCGGTTAAACTCCATGGATACCACTCGCTTAATCAGGTCTTCCTTGCTTAACCATTCCAGTTTTCGGTAGATTCCTGGTAGAAAAGCTTCTATTTCGTCTTCGTTAACCTTAACTTTTTCGATGTCATCAATTACCTTGATAAGCTGTTGTTCGCAAATCTCTTTTCCGCTAGGCAGTGTGCTTATTGTAAATTTCTTGTTGATAATGCGTTCTATCTCACGCATTTTACCTTTCTCACGCAGGTTGATGATAGCGATAGATATACCTGTCTTTCCGGCACGTCCGGTACGTCCGCTTCGATGTGTATAACTTTCTGTATCATCAGGAAGAGCATAATTAATGACATGAGTCAAGTCATTTACATCCAGTCCACGTGCAGCTACATCGGTAGCAACCAACAGTTGCAAATGGCGCTGACGGAACTTCTGCATGACCAAGTCACGTTGTGCCTGACTTAGTTCACCATGTAAAGAGTCGGCATTGTAGCCGTCCTGAATCAGCTTGTCGGCAATCTCTTGAGTTTCTTTACGGGTACGGCAGAAAATAATACCGTAAATCTGTGGATAATAATCGACAACTCGCTTTAATGCCAGGTATTTATCTTTTGCATGTACGATGTAGGCGATATGATGTACGTTTTTGCTTCCTTCATTCTTTGTCCCGATTGTGATTTCTTTGGCATTATGCAAATAAGTTTTAGCAATACGGGCAATCTCCGGACTCATGGTAGCTGAAAACATCAAGGTGTTACGATCTTCTGGAACTTGCTCCAGAATAGCGTTGATGCTATCGGTAAATCCCATGTTCAGCATTTCATCGGCTTCATCCATTACCACATCGCGGATAGTTTCCAGACGTGCAACTTTACGCTCCATTAAGTCTATCAAACGTCCTGGAGTAGCTACGATAATGTGTACACCTTGTTTCAGACTACGTATCTGGCTTTCAATAGAAGAGCCTCCATATACGGGAAGAATTTTTAAGTCGGTGATGTATTTAGAATAATCAGTCAGATCGCCTGCTATCTGTAAGCAAAGCTCTCGTGTAGGACAAAGCACTAGTGCTTGGGGAATTCGTTTCGTTACATCGATTTTTTGTATCAGCGGCAGACCAAATGCGGCTGTTTTTCCGGTTCCGGTTTGTGCCAGAGCCACTACGTCGTTGCGGTTTCCTAACAGATACGGTATAACTTCTTCTTGTACAGGCATGGGATTTTCATAACCCATTTCCTCGATTGCCTGGCGTATTTCTGCGGAAACGCCGAGTTCTTCAAATGTCTTCATTTATTTCAAATATCTAATTCGGCTGCAAAGATACGGACAATTAATGGATTATCGGCTATAAGAATTGTTTATTCTTTACTATTTGACAGCCTTTTACCGGAAGAGCTTTACTCTTCCGGCCTGTATTCTAATATATCTCCCGGCTGGCAATTGAGTTCTTTGCAGATTGCCTCCAAAGTAGAAAATCGGACAGCTTTGGCTTTTCCTGTTTTCAGAATGGAAAGATTGGCGGGAGTAAGGTCGATTTTTTCGGCAAGTTCTCCCAGCGAAATCTTTCGTTTCGCCATCATTACATCAAGGTTTACTATAATCGGCATACTGTTTATTGGTTGTTTAGTCTTTTCCACCATTTGGTATAACGGTGAGTTAATTTATAATAGGCAAAAGCTCCGGCATAAAGCCATATTAAGCTTGCAAATATACGCAGAAACCTGTTCTCCAAAAGTGGATAGAAGGTGAGGAAGCAAATCAATTCTAATACGATGAGTGTGGCTAGAAAACTTATAATAATGTAAATGGCCGCCATCGGGCGTGAATAATTGCTTTTCGGTTTCATAGGCGATATATGGTTATATGGTTAGATCGTTTTCTTCTTTAATCTTGACGGCTGTGGCAAAAATCTCTGTAAGTAATACGATCAGGATGACTGAGTCCCATTGCAGGGGTATCGGAGTGACACCCGTTACTTGATAACCTGGCAGGGATACTTGCGCGAGAACTGCCTGCTCGATGCTCCAGTTTAATAAAAACGAGAGGGAAGTGACTGCTAATTGGCCGTAAGCTATCCAGCGAAGCTATCGGATGTTGCGGCGGGAAAAAATATCTTGTCGTGTGATACATATCAGTACACGTATCAGACTGTAGACACCATAAACAGATAATACGATGACTCCCAAAGCTGAAAATATTATAGTGATTAGCATTGTCGGAGTTTCTTTGATCAGACAGGTAACTTCTGAAACCTGATAGGGCGCTTTTACAGTTTCACCGGGTAATTGTAAATTCAGACTATCACTTGGAGTGGAGATAGGAATAACTCTTATTTCTGCCCTAAATCCGTGTGAATCTGCTTGTGTGTCGTAAGTAGAGCTCTTTTGTCCATCTTCAAATCCTTGTTTGAAATCATTAAAATTACTGCCTATGGCAAAATAGAGATTTAGAGCTAAGGCAAAAATGGCCAATATACCTAATATGCTGAGATGTTTCATAACTTGGGGATATTATTCAATTGTACTTGTGGGTTGTTCTTCTCTCCATGTTGCAGGTTGTGGAAGCAGTTTCTGGATATACTTGATGCATACGAAAGTAAGTATCGCTCCTGCAACAGCCATGAGTGTGGCTCCTTCGGGGCCGTAGGTAGAAACCATTGTGGCATTCGGATCATCGGAAAGCCAAAAGCTGAAAACAGCAGTACTATTGTTGACGAAGTGCATCAATATGCCGGGAAGCAGACTACCTGTATGATAATAAATCCAGCCTAAGGCCAGACCTACCACGAAAGCGAAAGGAGCTTGTACCCAGTTGCCATGTACGATACCGAATATCAGTGACGATACAACGATGGCCCAAAGCGGTTTCTTCCATTTGCGCAGCAGGTGTCCTTGGATGGCTCCGCGGAATAATAGCTCTTCTACAACAGGAGCCATGATGGTGATTGCCACGACTCCCAGTGGATGTTGCATCATCATAGCGAAAATTTCCTGCATGTTATTGGGCAAGTCGGCCAGCTCGTTCAGGTAATTGCTCCACAATCCCATACCTACAATTAATAGGATAGCAGCAATCAGAACTTTACCGGAGTTATAATACGCCCAAGTCTTTCGATCGAGTGGTACATATTTTCCCACTATCAGATGGATACCTACAGCGGCTGTAGATAGAACCTGTGCCAGTAAGATAAGGGTGATGTAAGTAGAGTCGGTGGATTGAGGTAATTCTGTGGTATGATGGAAGATCATATATCCGCATAGGAAAACTCCCATGAATGCTAGTTGGTAGGCAAAATAATATAGCAATAATTTAATGGTGCGTCCCATAATAATTGAATTTTAATTATTTGTTATTTTCACTTATTCCGCAGGCAGATGAACGGCTATAATAAGTCAATAAAGCATTCGAACTGTCTACATAATAAACACTTTGTTGGCGGTTACGCTCAAAGTTACAAAAAAGTTTGTTCCATTCGGCATAATCCATGATACATATCGAGTCGTTCGACGTAATAGTGAGCAGATAGGCCGGTGTCCACATGTGTTGTTGCAAATTCCATCGATATGCTTTCTTCTCGGTCAGTCGTCCTTGTTCGTCGTACTGGTACTCGTATTTCCATTTTGGAGTAAGTGTTTTGCCGTCCTCATTCAGGGTAGAAACAATCAAACCGTTGTCTGTTTCTCCATAAATGAAAGTTTCTTTTGCGTTTGCCTTTGTGACTGTCAGTGTCATCAGGGTGAAGAGGCTTGCCATAGCTGCTTTTCTTAATAATGTCTTTTTCATAATTGCATTGTGTTTGTGCTTCTTAATTATTTTATCTGTGTTTGCTTTCGATAAATATTTATCGTTTTTCGATATGCAAATGTAGATATTATTTTTAAAGAACAAAAGAAAATCAGAAAATATTTATCGAAAAACAATAAATATTTTCTGGTTTATGATGAGAATGTTTTGGATAAGCCTTTTTTGAAGGTATAAAGAAGTTCTCAAAAGTACGGTAAGTGTATATCAGCAGATAATTGTTATATTTACAAAAGTATTAATTTCGTTAATCAATAGAGATATTATGAAGAAACTTATTCTGTGTGTTATGATTTGTCTGTTTGGCGTGGGATTTTCTTTAGCCCAAACATTGACTTCACCCGACGGAAATCTAGTTATGGATTTTCATTTGTCGGCTGACAAAACTCCGGTTTATTCATTGAAGTATAAAGGTAAGGATGTAATAAAAGAAAGCAAGATGGGCTTTCAGATACGTCCATCGTTCGATTTCAGCAAAAATTTCCGTATTGTAGAAACAAAAGAAGATGCTTCCGATACGACTTGGAATCCTGTATGGGGGCAGAATAGTGTTATTCGTGATAATCATAAGGAATTGTTTGTTGCCTTGGAGCAAGAAGGTACGGGATGGTTGCTGAATATCCGTTTCCGTTTGTTCGATGATGGATTAGGGTTCCGTTATGAGTTCCCGGTACAGAAGGAATTGCGCCATTTTACTATCAATGAAGAAGTAACAGAATTCCAGTTGGCAGGTGATCATAAGGCATTCTGGATTCCGGCTGACTATGATACTAATGAGTTTCAGATAACGACTTCTAAACTGTCGGAGGTTCCGCAGTTGATAGACAAGGCACGTGATGAGGCTTTGGCTTGTAAATCGCCTTCACCTAATCTTGCTGTACAGACACCCTTGATGCTGAAGTCGGATGACGGACTTTATATCAACATCCATGAGGCTGCCTTAGTTAATTATCCAGCTATGCACCTGAATTTGGATGCACAGACTTTCCTGATGAGTTCACACCTTACTCCCGATAAAAACGGAACAAAGGGATACATTCAGACAGGTAGTACCAGTCCGTGGCGTACGATTATTGTAAGCGATGATGCTCGAAATATTCTGGCTTCGAATTTGATTGTAAACCTGAATGAGCCTTGCAAGTTGGAAGATACTTCTTGGATTAAGCCAACCAAGTATGTTGGTGTTTGGTGGGAGTATTTTACAGGTGGAGGTTCTACATGGGCTTATACTGATACGCAAGATATCGTAATCGGCAAAACTGACTATACTAAGTTGAAACCGAACGGACATCATGGTGCCAATACGGCTCATGTGAAAGAGTATATCGATTTCGCTGCGAAAAATGGTTTTGATGCAGTATTGGTAGAAGGATGGAACGAAGGCTGGGAAGACAATTACGCTTATGCCAAGGAATTTATATATAGTTTCACTAAAGCTTATCCGGATTTTGACGTGAAAGAGCTTCAGCGTTATGCTGCATCAAAAGGAGTAAAAATTATTATGCATCATGAAACAACCTCATCGGTTGCCGATTACGAACGTCAGATGCATGATGCATTCCGCTTTATGAAAGAAAATGGTTATGATGCTGTAAAGACCGGTTACGTAGGTCCTATCATTCCGCGTAGCGAACATCATGACGGACAATGGATGGTGAACCATTATAATCGAGTGGCAGAAACAGCGGCACAATATCATATTATGGTTAATTCACACGAGGCTGTACGTCCTACTGGTATGTATCGTACATATCCTAACTGGATAGCTCAAGAATCAGCACGTGGAACGGAATTTGAGTCCTTCAATGGAATCCGTCCGGATCATCAGACTATCTTGCCATTTACCCGTTTGATGGGTGGCCCGATGGATTATACTCCGGGAATCTTCGAAGGTGACCTTTCTGTTTATGGCTCAAACAAAGCAAAATTAGGTACTACATTGGTTAAACAGCTTGCACTTTACGTAACGATGTACAGTCCGCTTCAGATGGCAGCCGATTTGTATCAGAATTATGAAAAATATCCAGATGCTTTTCAGTTTATTAAAGATGTAGCTGTGGACTGGGATAATACATATATTCTAGAAGCAGAACCGGGTGATTATATCACTATTGCCCGTAAGGCAAAAGGTAAGAACGAATGGTATATTGGTGGAATTACTGATGAAAACAGTCGTGAAGCCGTTATTGATTTGAGTTTCCTTCCGGCTGGAAAGAAATATCAGGCAACTATTTATGCCGATGGAAAAACAGCTGACTGGCGTACAAATCCAAAGGAATATGTGATTTCTACAAAGAAAGTAACTAATAAGACAAAATTGAAACAACGTCTTGCTCCGAGTGGAGGTGTAGCTGTCAGCATCAAGGAATTGTAATTTGTTATCATAGTTTTTTGTAATCCCCGATTTCTTTAAATGAAAAGATGTCGGGGATATTTTTTTGATCTGAAATGCAGGAACAATGTTGTTGTTAATCTCAGTATACCTTTTTGATACTATAATATACTTTTGTTGTTTGAGCTAAGTGTCTTTTATACAATATGTTATCTATTTCAGCTTCCTCTTTTTTGTATATAAAAAGATGATTTGTTCGAATTTGTGTTATGCAGCATACCTATACTTAATTGAGAATATAGTGAACGAAAACATACTACTATCACTATACTTTTGCCTAAAATTTAAATGATATAATACTATGGATATAGCAAAAAGATGTGAGAGTAACCCGCTGCTCTCCCCAAAAGATTTAAAAGCTGGAATAAATGGTATGGAAATTACTTGTCTGTTAAATCCTGGAGTTTTTAAATTTAATGGTAAAACATGGCTTCTTTTAAGAGTGGCTGAACGTCCTGTTCAACAAGAAGGAATTATTAGCTTTCCTGTTTATGATGAACAAGGACAAATTAAAGTAATGTCATTTGCAGAAAATGATCCGGATTTAGATGCTTCTGACCCTCGTGTAATAGGTTATAAGGGAAAAAATTATCTTACAACGATGTCTTATCTTCGTTTAGTTTCGAGTGAAGATGGTATCCATTTTCATGATGAGCCCGGATATCCTCCAATTTTCGGAAAAGGGGAATTAGAAGCTTTCGGTATTGAAGACTGTCGTGTTGCTTCTACTAAAGATGGCTTTTATTTGACCTTTACAGAAGTTTCTTCTGTTGCAGTAGGGGTAGGAATGATGCATACAAATGATTGGAAGACATTTGAACATTATGGTATGATTTTACCTCCTCATAATAAGGATTGTGCTTTGTTTGAGGAAAAGATAAATGATAAATATTATACATTCCATCGTCCTAGCAGTCCTGAATTAGGCGGTAATTACATTTGGCTTGCAGAATCACCTGATTTACGGCATTGGGGTAATCATAAATGTGTAGCTACGACACGTGATGGTTTTTGGGATTGTGCTCGTGTTGGAGCCGGAGCTGCTCCAATTAAAACAGAAGCTGGCTGGCTGGAAATTTATCATGGAGCAGATTTTAATCATCGTTATTGTTTAGGTGCTTTATTACTTGATTTAAATGATCCTTCAAAAGTATTAGCTAGAAGTAAAGAACCGATTATGGAACCTATTGCTTCTTATGAGCAAACAGGTTTTTTTGGCAATGTAATATTTACAAATGGACAATTAGTAGATGGGGATACCATAACAATATATTATGGTGCAAGTGATGAGGTTATTTGTAAAGCTGAACTGTCTGTTAAAGAAATACTTAATATTTTAAATGTTGGAATCTGATGAATAAGCTGAAAACAGAATATTTATTTTTTAGACAACAGGAGCATAATATGAAGGTTCTGTTAATAACTAATTTATTTTATGCTTTAGTTCTTCCTGTTGTAGAAATTTTTGTCGGAGCTTATGTTATGAGAAATACCAGTGATCCGACAATGGTTGCTTTTTATCAATTAGCAATGTATTTAGGTATTGTTACGACTTCTTTCGTCAACGGTTTCCTATTACGTTACTATAATGTGAAAACATTATATTCAGCCGGTATTCTTGTCAGCGGTTTATCAATGTTCGCGATGATGACCATTAAGTCATTGGGAATGGTGGAACTGGGTATTGCTGGTTTTTTTATGGGAGCAGCTTCTGGTTTTTTCTGGACAAATCGCTATTTGTTAGCTTTGAATAATACAAATGATGATAACCGGAATTACTTTTTTGGATTGGAGTCCTTTTTCTTTTCTATAACGTCTATTGGTGTACCTTTGGTTATTGGTGCTTTTCTTAGTCTTATGAATGGAAAAGAATTTTGGGGTATTGTTTTTGATATTAACATGTCATACCAGGCTGTAACTCTTGGAGTTGTTTTTATAACTTTAATAGCATGTTCTGTATTGTGGAAAGGAAATTTTAAAAATCCTCAAGAAACTAATTTTTTATATTTTCACTTTACGAATCTGTGGAAGAAAATGTTGGGCTTAGCTATGTTGAAAGGAATGGTACAAGGCTTTTTGGTTACAGCTCCAGCTATTCTAGTATTAAAGTTAGTAGGAGATGAAGGAATTTTGGGAGTCATCCAAGGAATAAGTGGAGCATTGACTGCCTTATTGGTTTATATCTTGGGGCGTGTCGCTCATCCTGAGGATCGTATAAAGATATTTGTCAGTGGCTTAGTCTTATTTTTTATAGGAACTTTATGTAATGGTATTTTATATTCTGCATTAGGTGTTATTTTATTTGTTTTATGTAAAGTAATATTTCAGCCATTATTTGATTTGGCTTATTTCCCTATAATGATGCGTACAATTGATGCTGTTGCTAAGATAGAGCAACGGAATGAGTATGCTTATATTTTAAGCCATGAATTTGGTTTGTTTATGGGGAGAGCTTTTGGTTTGTTGTTGTTTTTGTTTCTTGCCTATTGTATTTCACAAGATTTTGCATTAAAATATGCTCTTGTGATAGTCGCCGGATTACAGCTTTTAGCTTATCCGTTAGCAAAAAATATAACTAAGGAAACAGATGTCGTAATGAAAAAAATATAAGTATGAATGTAAAAGAGATGTTGACGATTGGTACATTCTTTTTATGTGTATCATGTACGAGTAATATTGATTTGGGTACTCCTGTGGAGCAGGTTACCATAAATAGAATTGATTCGATGCCTGATATTCCAGTAACCTATCAAATGCTAGATTGGAAGAAAAAGGCACGTGATTTCGATAAATTTGTATTCGATTGGGAGAATACAAGTAAAGTTGGTCCATTAATTTGGTTAGATAATGCCCGTCGTAATATTGATCAACCAACTTTTGGACTGTATACCGCTGTAAAAGATATCCGTCAGGGAAAAAATGTAAATAATGGAGAGTTTCATGAAAGCTTGAATTCTTTGGCCGCTATATTAGGAGCAGGGCTTGTTGGTATTGATAAGACAAATCAAGATGGCTATAATTATGTAAAAATGGCACAAAATTATTTTAACTCGGATACGGGTTGGAATATTGTAATGAATAATACCACATCGTCTGTAGGTTCAAAGGGAGGGGGTTATGGTCGTGATTGGTGGTATGATGTATTACCTAATGCTTTGTATTATGCTGTATGTGATGTTTTTCCTGGTGTAGATGGTGCTGAGTCCATACAGAAAAGTATTGCAGAACAGTTTACGAAGGCTGATTCTGTTTTAAATGGTAATTATGATTATTCTTACTTTGATTATGGAAAAATGCAGGGGGGGATTAATCATATACCTTTTCAACAAGATGTAGCTGGAGGGCATGCCTATGTGTTGCTATGTGCTTATCGTAAATTTGGGGATGTGCGCTATTTGAATCATAGTAAAAGTGCGATTGAAGCTTTACTTTCACAGAAGGAAAGTCGCTTTTATGAAGCTCTTCTTCCCTTGGGAGTTTATACAGCAGCTTATTTGAATGCAACAGAGGGAGCAAATTATGATGTACAGAAGTTGTTAAACTGGGTATTTGATGGCTGTAAAAGTCCTACTGGAAGAACTGGTTGGGGTATTATTGTTGGTAAATGGGGTGATTATGATGTAAGTGGTTTACAAGGAAGTATCACAGATGGTGGTGGATATGCTTTTTTGATGAATAGTATTAAACCGGCGTGGCCATTTGTTCCAATGGTAAAATATCAGCCTCAATATGCTAAAGCTATTGGTAAGTGGATGTTGAATAATGCTAGTGCGTGTCGTTTGTTTTATCCTGGATATATAGATGAAAAACATCAATGGGCTCCAGAGTTAAAAGATATAACAAATAACAACATTGCTTATGAAGGATTACGTAAGTTTGATGATTACGGAAAAGAATCACTTAAAGGAGTTTCACCTGTAGCAATAGGTGATGGTCCTAAATGGATTGACGGAAATCCTACAGAAAGTATGTTTAGTGTTTATAGTTCATCACCGGTGGGTATTTTAGGCGCTATAGTTGATACTACTAATGTGAAAGGCATTTTAAAATTGGATTGTAACGCAACCGATTTTTATGCGTCTAGACCCTATCCTGTATATTTGTATTATAATCCTTATGATATAGATGAACATATAAATTATCAGACTAAACAGACTGTGGACTTGTTTGATATAGTTTCTAAAAAATATGTTGCAAGAGGTATTAGTAAAGACGGTGTGTTTACCATACCAGCAAAGGAAGCATGTATCATAGTAGAACTTCCAGCAGGTACAGAACTGAGTTTGGATGGGAAACATATTTGGGCAAATAAGCAATATATAATTTCATATAAATAAAAATCTAGTAGAACTATGAGTAAGCATTTATTCTCTTTGTTGTGTCTACTTTTAACATGTACATATTTGTGGGCACAAGAAACAAAAAAAATTACAGGAACTGTTTCGGATGCGGCAACAGGAGAAGCCTTGATTGGTGTTTCTATTGTTGAAGAAGGAACAACAAATGGTACAATTACTGATTTTGATGGAAAGTATTCGTTGGAGGTCACTTCTGGAAAAGTACAATTTTCTTATATTGGCTATAAAACAGAAACGCTGACAATCGTAAAAAGTGGCGTATATGATGTAAAATTAGCATCAGATAACGAACAATTGGACGAAGTTGTAGTAATTGGTTATGGTACTCAGAAAAAAAGTGATTTGACGGGTTCTTTGGCTTCTATTAGCAGTAAGGATATTAAAAACTATGCTGTATCTAATGCGTCTGAATTGCTTACAGGTAAGGCTGCCGGTGTATTTGTAGCTGCTAGCTCAGGGCAACCGGGAGCAGATGCTGTAGTTCGTGTACGTGGTTTGGGAACAGTAAATGATAATAATCCGCTTTATGTGGTAGATGGTCAATTTATGGATAATATTAGTAGTTTAAACCCTGCTGATATTGAGCGTATAGAAGTTTTAAAGGATGCTTCTGCCTGTGCAATATACGGTTCACGTGGATCGAATGGTGTAATCCTGGTTACGACAAAAGGTGGTGTAAAAGGTGAAACAACTGTAACTCTTGATGCTTATGTAGGTATCAAGAATAGTTATAAGGCTCTTGATATGATGAATAGTGAACAATTCTATAATTTTATCATGGAGGCCTATAAAGAGGATCCGACTTTTACTACGGAGAAAAAAGAAAAGTTTACTAATCAATATAAGAAAGGTTATGATACTAATTGGTGGGATGAGGTGACTCGTACTGCTTTTACTCAGAATTATAACGTTAGTATTCGTAAAGGAACCGATAAATCGAGAACATCTATTAGCCTTGGATATATAGGAGATGAAGGATCTATCATTACTACTGAGTTTAATCGTCTTTCTCTAAGATTAAATCAGGAATACGATATCAATGATTATATTACGGTTGGTGCAACTTTGAATGGAGCTAAAATCAGACAACGTGATACGGGGGCTTTATCTTCATTTGATCTTATTTTAAAGGCGGATCCGTTTACTCCTGTCATAAATCCATTGGTTGATCCTTCTTCTTCTAACTATGAGTATAATAAATATGCACCAACAGAATGGTCATTTGATCCTAATCCTGTAGCATTATTAGAGTTACCTGACCGTTACAATGATAAACTCAATCTTTTTGGAAATGTTTTTGCTCAGGTTAAATTATTGAAAGGTCTAAGTTATCGTGTACAATATAGTTTTGAACGTAATCATGATGTCTTTAAGAATTTTAATCCAGCTTATGAATCAACTTTTTCTGAAGATAATCTGACTACAACTTCTGGAAAGTATTTAACAGAAACACAGTTGACAAATAATAGTTCTGTTGTCTCTAATTATTCCGTGGAACAACGTTTGAATTATAATACGTCTTTTGGAAGAAGTACTTTGGATGCTATGGTAGCGATGACTTATGAAAAGAATACTTCGGAGGGAATTAATGCGTTTAAACGTGGTGCTTTAGGAAATGATGAAATATACCATGTTCTGGATGCACAAACAGTAGGTGATCAGACATCTGGAGGAAAAGAAACTTCTGCAATGCTTTCCTATTTGGGACGTATCAACTATTCGTATGATGACCGTTATTTAGCTACAATTAATTTTCGTGCAGATGGCTCTTCACGTTTTGCTAAAGGTAATCGTTGGGGATATTTCCCTTCTGTTTCTTTAGGATGGAGAATTAACAATGAACAGTTCTTTAAGAATTTAAATATAGATAATGTAATATCTAATTTTAAATTACGTTTAGGTTGGGGACAGAATGGAAATCAACGCATTAATCGTGATGCTCCGTATACTTTAATTGGAACAAATAATGAAATGCAATGGTACTTCGGTAATTCATATTCACAAGGATATATTCCTACTTATACAGGAAACTCTGAGATTAAATGGGAAACCAGCCAGCAAACTAATGTGGGGGTTGATTTAGCTTTCTTCCGTAATAGTTTGGATGTTAGTATGGATTTCTATGTTAAGAAAACGAGTGATATGTTGTTGGAAATGCCTGTTCCTTCCTTTGGAGGATTTGCTAATAGTCCATTCTTCAATGCTGGTGATCTGAAAAATACAGGTTTTGAATTGGTTTTAAATTATCGTAATCAGATAGGCAAGGATTTCCATTATAATGTCGGTTTGAATATGTCTACTTATAAAACAACGGTTACAGCATTGACTTCAGAATATTTGAGTGGTAGTAATTCTCGTACTTATGTAGGAGGTCCGATTGGACGTTTTTGGGGATATAAACAAATTGGTATTTTCCAATCTCAAGAAGAGATAGATAATTATGTTGATAAAAATGGAACTAAGATTCAGCCGAATGCAAAACCTGGTGACTTTAAGTTTGCTAAATTGGGTGGTGAAGGAGAATTAAATGATGATGATGACCGTACTTTTATTGGTGATCCGAACCCCGATTTAATTTATGGCTTTAATTTAGGATTTAATTATAAGAACTTTGATGTAAGTATGGCTTTCCAAGGAACAATCGGTAATGATATATGGAATACATCAAAAGGAACGTTAGCAACAGCCGGAAATCAAAATGCGTTGGCTGAGGCTTATACAGATGCATGGAGACAGGAAGGGGACATTGATGCTAAATATCCTCGAATAACCAATGCTGATTCGAATAATAATTACCGTGCTTCTTCTTTTTATGTGGAAGATGGTTCGTATTTACGTTTGCAGAATTTACAGATTGGCTATACTTTACCTGCCTATATCTGTCAGAAAACGAAATTATTTTCTAGTTGTAGATTGTATTTGAGTGGACAAAATGTATTTACATTAACAGGATATAGTGGACTTGATCCTGAAATTGGAGTAGATAATCCGTTGGATATGGGAGTAGATAATACACGTTATCCAGCTGCCCGCTCTTTTACTTTTGGAGTTAATTTACAGTTCTAAAAAAGGAAATCTATATGAAAAAAAGTCTATTTATATTGTCATGTTTGTTTGTCGGGGTATGTTTAAATAGTTGCTCTTTGGATGAACCTAGTTATGGAAAAACTACCAGTGAAAGCTATTATCAGAATGATATAGAGATAGAACAGGCTTTAACAGGAGCCTATTTGCAATTGCGTACAACTTGGAATGAATATGCGCTGAATCATTATTTTATTGGAGATTGTAGTACTGATGATGCATTAAAAGGGGGAAATGGTGATGGTGACCGTTCGGAAGTACGTGATCTTTCTGATTTTACAGTATATACCACTAATGGAGAAGTTGGACGTCGTTGGGAGATTCTTTATCGTTTGGTAAATCGTTGCAATGATGTAATCTATTATGCACCTAAAGCACAGGGAGATAAGGAATTGCTTGCCCGCTATGCACTGGAAGCAAAGGCTCTGAGAGCGTTTGGCTATTATTGTCTTGTAACAAGTTTTGGTGATGTGCCTCTTATTACTGAGCCAAAACTCCCGTCAGAAGTTTTAATTATTCCTCGCTCTTCATCAGAGGAAGTATATACTCAGATTATACAGGATTTGGAAGATGCTTCAGATTTGCCAGCAAAAAATGAATATGCAGAGTCTGATGCCTATCGTGTAACAAGAGGTTTTGCAAAAACGATGCTTGCTAAAACATATATGTTTCGTGGTGATTTTGTTGCAGCAGAAACTGTTTTGCATGATATAGTAGAAGTTGATAAGGATTATGAATTGTTAGATAATTATGGATGGAACTGGTTCCCTGAATATGAAAACAGCTCAGAATCAATTTTTGAACTTCCTAATAAAGTATATGATAAAAATATTGGAACAGGTACAAATGTCCCTCATTTTTTTACAAGTCGTACTTCAATTGGGTATGATGGATATGGATTTCATGTTCCGACAAAGGATTTGTATGATGCTTTCGATCCTGATGACCCTCGTATTACATATGTGTTTACACAAACAGGCGATCAATATGTAGGTGATGAGAATCCTCAGAATAATTCTGATTCAGAAACAGGTTTCCATGATTATAAAATGACTGTACCGACTAAAGATAAAGTTGGTTTTGATAATTGGATGATTAGTTATAATATTCGTATGATTCGTTATTCGGATGTTTTACTATTGTATGCAGAAGCCTTAAATGAAAATAATAAATCGGGTGAAGCTTTGATTTATTTGAATAAGGTAAGAACTAGAGCAAGACAAACTCCTGCACAAGATCCGAGAAGAGTGAAACAAGCGTATATTCCAGTCGTAACAGAGAATACTTTAAAGGATATAGATGTAACAGATAAGACCCAATTGAGAGAAATTATTTGGCATGAACGTCGTTGTGAATTGGCTATGGAAGGTTGGAGACGTGATGATTTGATACGTCAGAAACGTTTTGGAGAGGTAATGCGTGCTTATGCCGAGAAATATAATACATCAAAAGGGCGCAATTTTGATGATGGAAGGGATTATCTTTTACCGATACCTCAAGGGGAAAGAGATAAAACAAATAATATTTTGACACAGAATCCGGGATATTAACCTGGTGTAGGCTATAGAGTTCTATGAGGGTGTATCTAGATAGATGCGCCCTCGTTTTTTTAAGACTATTATTCAATATAATAAATATTAATACTATGAATAAACGAATTATTGGCTTCATTTTTTGTTTGATTCTCTTTAATGTACAGATGTTTGCGAATGAAATAGGACTTCGTGTGCTAGGGAATGACCAAGATGGATACTATGTTAATATCTATTGGGGGAAACAGTTGATTTCTGACCAAAGCCGAAGCGGTGAGTTAGAGGCCTATTTTGATAATGAAGATTATGCTGTGAGAGAAATGTTGCAAGGATGGAAAGCTACTCAAGTAAAAAAAGAAAATGGGAAGATTATACTTTCAGGGCAGGTTTATTTAAAAAGATTGGAAACAGATTTATCTGTGAATGTTATCTATGAAATAGTGAATAAGAATGTAGTTAGTAAACAGATTGAATTACAGCAAAATAATCTTTCACTGTTATTTTATTCATTGGGAACTTCTATCGTTCCAGAATGTAGTCCGAGTTCATATTGGAGTTTTGATGATAATATGAACATGGGTGGAACTGTTCATGAAACTTATCCAGCTGCAGGATATATATTGAATGATACTTTAGCTATTGGGCTGTTGACAGATGCTGGTAATCGAAATTTATGGACTCGTAATATTCGCCGTCGTCCTTCTAAACAAGGAGAAATTGGTTTTAGAGCAATAAGGGAGATTTGTGATGCAAATCTTATTCGTATTTCCAATAAAGACGAACGTTTAAGACAGAATAATTTTGTAAAATATACTTTTGGAGAAGTTTCAGATTTTAATCATCCTGTTGACACATGTTTATATCCGATTCCAAACGTGACAACATGGAAAACATATCACAATGGCTATGTAAAAAAACATGGTAATATTTATAAAATAGAAAAAAGAGGTAAGGAGGTTTCTGGAGTTCGTATACCTTATTATTTGACAGATGGATTTTATACTATTCGTTTTAAGCATCGTTCGAACAATCCTATTACAATCAGACTCTTTAAGGGAGAAGGAATTGAAAATAAAGATATAATAGGATTGCATTACCAATCAGATATTCCATCTCTTCAGTCTGAGTGGGTTGAGCAAGAAGAAACCGTTTTTATTGCTAATACAGAAGATAAACCAATTTATCTTCTGATAGCTGCCTCTGGCTTGAATGATAGTAGTTCTTCATTGTTAATAAAGGATTTAGAAGTTATACGTTCAGATGCTCATAACTATGCTTATCATCGTTTGGAGCAGGGTAAAAAATCGGTGAAAAAAGTATTTATTTTTGTAAATCCGTCACAGGCAACTTTACATGATTTACGTTTGGCTTCTCAGATATATTTAGCCGAAGGACTGAATTTTGTAGGAACTACTGAAGAAAAATGTGTATATGCCTGTTATCAAATGCTGATGTGGATAACAAGTCGTTATAACTTTGCTCCATTGAATGTTCCAAGTATTAATTATGCTCCTGATATGTATAACCGTGATTCTTTCTGGAGTCTTATGGGAGTATATGATAAAGAGGCATCAGAAGAAATTTTTAATGCTTGGGCTTCTACACAAGATGAACGTGGAGCTATAGGAACAATTATTACTCCTTCTATGGGTAGTCGAGAAGTAAAAGGTAATGAAGCAACTTTAGAGTTTCTATGGTATGCTTGGGTTAATCACAAGCTTTATGGAACTCCTATACCAATGGATAAAATAAAAAAGGCATTTGAATTTTGTATGAACGAATATGATCCCGATGGTGATGGCATTTGTGCTGCTGAATTTGTCTTAGGACAAAATGATGTTGTAGATTATCCTGATAAGACGACCGATTTAGCCGTTAATCAAGGGATGTTTGCCGTAACAATGCAGGTTGCCAAGGAATTAGGAATGCCTGTTACTCAGGATTATATAGAAAAAACAAATCAAGAATATAGAAATTTTTACGATAATAAGCGAGGATATTTGGTTGATAATAGAAAATATCCTTATTCAATAACATTTAATTCTTTACTTCCAGAATTTGTTTCATGGTGGCTATTCAATAGACCAATATTGACTTCGGAAATGGTTATTAATACCTTAAATAGAATACCGTATAGAAATGGATATTCTCCAATAATATCTCATGTTGGAGATATTTATTTTACTCAAGAAAATAAGCCCTTTTCTCCCAATATGTTTTGGGATAATGGGGTCTATTATAATGCAGGAAGTTGGTTACGTGAAGAGATTTGTGGCTATGTTGCTGGATTGAAACATGGATGGAAAGACGCTGAAATGAGAATAAAAAAACGTTTAGCGGTAGAAATCAATCTTCATCCAGATGAACCGTTTAGTCACGAATTTTTGCCATTTGATGTTACAATACCGGGCTGCTGGTGGCCTAGTACTCGTGTGTTTTCCTGGAATGTGTTTGTTCTTCGTGCATTAGAGGTTGCTGGAATGCGTTTGCCTGTACAAGATCCGGGTTATGCTAAGTCTGTATTATCAGCAGGAAGGTAATATTTATTTAAGAGTGTATAGTTGAATCTAATCATTCTGGGCGATGAAGAGATTAAAACTTTTATTTCGTCCAGAATATTCTTTATTATTTTGCTACAAATCATTGAAAAATGGAACTAAGAAATCCTTATCTTTGTTTTATAAGTTATTGTTGTTTGATTTATCTTCATGAGAAAGGTTGTTATATTTATCAAATATTTTGTATTTTGTTTGGTTATCGGGGTGCCAGCAAATATATATGGAATTTATGTGAAAGAATTTATTTCTAATATAAATGGTTTAACTAATAATTCTGTAAACTGTATATTAGAAGATTCTGAAAATGTTATTTGGGTTGGGACCTGGGACGGACTAAATGCATATAATGGCAGGAGTATACTTTCATTCAGATATAGTAAAAATGATTCAACGTCTATAAGTAATAATATTATTCGACAAATAATAGAGCATAGAAATTTTTTGTGGATTGCTACGGATAATGGCGTAAATAAATTTGATAGAGAATCTAAAAAGTTTACACGTTATTATTTAGGTAATAAAATACCTCGGCAAGAAAATTCTTATGTTCTTGCTCAATCTCCAGAGGGAAAGCTTTTTTGTTGGGTGAAAGGGTATGGCATATTTATTTATGATGATACTAAGGATCAGTTTTGTTTATTGAAAGTTGATCTTGATAAAAGTTATATAGATTTTTTAATTGATAAGGAAGGACATGTAGTCTTTCTATCTACAGAAGGATATGCCAGATATTTACGCAATTCAAATGAACTTATTTCAGGAAAATTGGATTGGTTGGAGTTGCACCAAAAAGAGCGAATACAAAAAATAATTCTTTCTGATAAATATTTAATTACAGCGAGTAAAAGTAAAATTGTTGTATTTGATTCCCGTTTACATCAGCTTTATTCTATTGATATCGATACAAATAAAAAAATTTCGGATGTTGTTGTTACAGGCAAGTCATTGGTTGTCGGATTTATCGAAGGAGGATGTAAAATCTATGATTTGTCTACTATGAATTGTTCTACACTAAAAGAAGTTACAGAACAGACTTCTGTTGTTACTTTATATCTTGGTAGTCAAGATATTTGGTGGATAGGAACCGATGGACAAGGTATTATGCAGTTGTTGCCTTATCAGTCTTTGTTTCATAGGGTTGTGACAGAAAATCCCGTACGCTGTTTTTGTGAAGATGGCAAAGGGAATATTATAGTAGGTACTAAAGGAAGTGGAATAAAATTGTTTGATGTACAGAAAAAATTACTACTAAATTTCCTTGACGAGAGTAATGGTTTACCTTCCATGTCTGTTTATGCATTAAAGAAAAATCAATATGGTGATATTTTTATTGGGACGGAAGGTAAAGGGATAGGGGTTCTCCAAATAGGAAAGAAGGAAGTGAAAATGTTGGATATTCCGGCTAAATATCCTTATTTCCGTTCTGTTTATAGCTTATACTTTACAAATAATGATTCATTGTTATGGGTAGGAACATCAGGATATGGATTGATACGGATAAATATCCGGAAAGAAAATGGAGGATATAAAGTACTGGGGCTTAAACAATATATATCATCTAATACGAATAATCCGTTGAATAATGATATTGTTTATGCTATAGCGGCCGATACCTCTGGACGCTATGTTTGGTTCGGTACACGAGGTGGTGGACTCAATCGGGTGGATATTATTGAAGATAAAATACAACCCTTGGAAGAACTTTATTCCAATATTCATTTGACAAATAATGATGTACTATGTTTGTCACAAGATCGGAATGAAATATGGATTGGAACAAGTTATGGATTAAATAAACTGAGTGTTGGTACTAATCCATTTGTTACACAATATGCTGAACAATTGGTAAACAAAACTGTTCATGGTATTTTGAAGGATAAAAAAGGAAATATTTGGGCAGGTACCACTCAGGGGCTGATTCATTTAGAGGTTAATACAAATAAGATAGAAGACTATACTTTTAATGACGGATTACATAATGATGAGTTTGCAGATGGTGCTTATTTTAGTGACAGCAATAATCAGTTGTATTTTGGAGGAGTAAATGGATTTAGTTATTTTACTCCGGATAATATTCATTTGCGTGACTTTAATCCTTTGTTGGTTTTGGAGAGTATAAAGATTTTCAATACGCCACAGGATGTAAATTCTCGTATCAAGGATGGTATTTTACGATTGGATTACGAAGAGAAGGCTTTTACGTTAACCTTTCTAACAAAAGATTTTATAAAAAATGGGAATTGTGAATATGCCTATCGCTTTTGTGACCGTTCTCCCAATTGGATTTATATGGGGAATAATCCGAATCTTAGTTTTGGTCAACTTCAGCCAGGAGTATATCATTTGGAAGTGAAAACTACAAATGGTGATAAGGTATGGGGAACCAATGTTTATCAGTTGACTGTCAAAGTAGGTTATCCTTGGTGGCTTAAAACTCCTGCTTTGCTTGTTTATGCTGTAATATGTATTATAACTATTTATATAACCAAGCGGATTATAGTGGGACGTATTCGTTTGAGTAAGCAAATTTTGATAGCTCGTGTAGAAACAGCACATGAGCAGAAAATATATGAATCGAAATTGAATTTCTTTACTAATGTAGCCCATGAGTTCTTTACGCCGCTAACATTGATCTATACACCTGTACAATATTTATTAGAAAAAAAGGACTTGTCTGATGACTCAAGGAAATATTTGAACATTATTAAGGATAATGCGGAAAGAATGCAGCGGCTTATTCGGGAATTGATGGATTTTCGTAAGGCTGGCGCTAGAAACCTTGATATTTGTCCAGAGCAGATTGATATTAAAGAATTGATAGATTCTGTTATAAGTAATTATGTCGATATTCTAAGGGAAAACAAGATAACTATCCATGTTGAAAATCGTTGCTCTTTGAGTTTGTATTCTGATCGTAATTCTTTGGAGAAAATTTTATTTAACCTACTTTCTAATGCCTTTAAGTATACTCCACGCTTGGGAGTTATACAAATTTATGCAGTACAGAAGGAAGATTCTTCTTTAAATTTTACTATTCGGAATTCGGGAAAAGGTCTGACTGATAAACAGATGGCTGCTATATTTGATCGTTATAAGATCTTTGATGCTCCATATCTAGAGAATTCTGTAAGTAATGGCATTGGGTTAAATCTAACCAAACAGTTAGTAGAAATATTGGAAGGAACAATAAAGGTTAATAGTGTTTTAGGTAAGTATGTGGAATTTGAGGTATTTATTCCCCCTCTTGGGGCGGATAAGGCATCTATTTTGACCTGTAAGACGGTGGAGGTTCATTCTCCTCATCAAGAGGAGGATAATGAAGTGTCTTATACTCAGACACCAACTGTGCTAATTGTTGAAGATGATGAATACTTACGTCATTTGTTGTACGATATATTAAAGGACTATATACTTGAGGAAGCTTCTAACGGAAAGGAAGCCCTGATGAAAGTAAGACAGAATCATCCTGATATTATTTTAACAGATATGATTATGGAGCCGATGGATGGATTGACGTTTATTCGTACTCTAAAGGCTGATCCTCATACAAGTTATATACCTATAGTTGTCGTGTCGGGGAAAGCTACTGTTGAAGATCAAGTGAAAGCTTGCAATTATGGAGCAGATGTTTACTTGACTAAACCTTTTCACCCTTTACAAGTGATTTCTACTGTAGAGAATTTGCTATCTCGCCAGCAAGCTTTGAAGGATTATTTTAATTCAAGTCTTTCTGCTGTTAAAATAAAAGATGGACGAGAATTACATCCTGATGATGAGAAGTTTTTGGAAGATGTTTCAGGTCTAGTCGCAGAGCATATAGATGAAGAAGAATTGAATCCAGTTTGGGTGGCTGAAAGATTGGGAATGAGCAAGGCTTCTTTGTATCGTAAGTTTAAGGAAATTCTAGATAAAACTCCTGGAGAATTTATACGAAGTATTCGGTTAGAACATGCAGCTAAATTATTACGGACAACTCAATTAACTGTGAGTGAAATCATGTTTCGCTGTGGATTCTCTAATAAATCGTATTTTTATCGTGAGTTCCTTAAACAATATGGATACTCACCTAAGGATTACCGAAACCGAGAAAATGGAAAATAATTTAAGTTTGAGTTCTGAACTTAAAAAAAGGACAGAACTCAAATTACTTATTCCTTAACTGTGCAGTAGCAAGCGGGATACTGTTTCACGGTCAGTATTCAGTTGGGCAATCAGTTTTTCCAGACTATCAAATTTTTGTTCTTGACGGATAAATTCGATAAACTCTATCCGCATATGATGATTATAAATATCGCCTGAAAAATTGAGTATATGAACTTCAATACTTAGGTTGGATCCATTGTCAACTGTTGGACGATGACCGATATTCAGCATGCCGGCATAACGTACTTCGTCAATATACGCATATACAGCATATACTCCTTCTTTGGGAATTAGTTTGTCGGGGCAGGAGGGGAGAAGATTGGCTGTAGGAAAGCCTAACTTGCGTCCTACTTTATATCCGTCCACGACAGTTCCATCCAGGTAATAGTGATAGCCTAAATAATGATTTGCATGTTGTATATCACCGTCTTTTAAGACCTTGCGTATGACAGACGAACTGATAGACACTCCATCCTCTATCAATGCTTGTGCGCGAATTACTTCTATACCCAATTCCTTTCCATATTGGCAATAATCATCGAAACCTTCGCAGCGATTGTGCCCGAAGCGATGGTCATAACCAATAACCAAAACACGGACATTAAAACGTTCTCGAAGTAATTGCATGAACTCACGTGCGGAAAGCAGGGACAGTTCTTTGGTAAATGGTAGCATGATGCAGTAATCTGCTTCCGTTTGCTGGATGAGAGCTGTCTTTTGTGGCAGACAAGTAAGCCATTGAGGACGGTAATTACTTTGCATAACCTGACGTGGATGTACCGGAAAGGTTATGAGAGCACTGTGGAAGTTTCTTTGCCGGGCTTCTTTGCAAACCTGTTTGATGAGGAAACGATGGCCGCGGTGTAGTCCGTCGAAACAACCTATAGTTGCTACGCAAGGTAAAAGTGTCTGCTTAATCTCGTCTGTTATGATTTTCATGTAGGATTTTATTTAAATAAATCGCCAAGATCAGTTCCTGGTGTGTAGTGGGCTACCTGTATACCTGTTGAGGCAGCTGCCTGACAATTGACTTCCGCATCATCAATAAACAGAGTTTCTTCCGGCTGAAGCTCTGCTTCTTGTAAGGCAACTTGGAATATCGCGGGGTCAGGTTTCGACAGATGCATACGATATGAGAGGAAAATACGTTCAAAATATGTTTTATAGTCCTTTCCGTTATGGCAGAAAGCTTGTCTGGAACCATATTCCCAATGAAGTTCATTTGTATTGCTCAATAAGAATAGCCGGTAGCTTTTGCTTAATTCAGCAAGCAGATGGAGCTTCTCTTCAGGAATTGTAAGCAGTTCCATATTCCACATCCGATCAGTTTCCTCATCGGTAAGCGGTTGGCTGATGTACTTACGTATGGCTGCACGAAATTCAGGGGTACTTATATTTCCACATTCGTAATCGCGGAAAAAGCCCAGTTCATTAGTCCCTGTCAGCAGATTGCGTACATTGACTGCTCCCGCCTGTTCGAAGGCGCTGATACACCCTTCTAGATTCAGGTCTATCAATACGCCTCCCCAGTCGAAGATGATATTTTTTATTTGCTTATTCATTTTATAACCAATGTTTGTGACATCGATTTATTTGTTCCCCAGGCGTTTGATTCCTCTCCATATTTCCCCTATCCATAAAACAAATGATGTACCTCCGATGATATACAGCCATTCGTTTAAAGGAAGAGGCTCAGTACGGAATACTTTGCCGCCAAAGCTGACGATGAGTATCTGGCCTACAAGAATAATGATAGCGACACTTAGCATTCCTAAAGCATGGCTGGCATCCTTGAAGATTGAATGGTTAGTGCCGAATACACTTGCATTGAACAGGTTCCAGAACTGCAACATCACAAATATGGTGAAAAAGACTGTCAGATGATGTGTGTCCATTCCACCTGGGAGATTTTTGAAGTAGACCAGTAATCCCATCAGAATAGCAAGGAAGCCTAAGCCTACACCAAAGATATTATTACGCATAGCAGGGGTGATGATGAAATCTGTGCGACGGCGAGGCTTTTCGTTCATTACATCCATACTTGGTGAGATGGAAGCAAGAGCCATAGCTGCGAATGTATCCATAATCAGGTTTACCCAAAGCATTTGCGTTACGGTAAGTGGCAAGGCTGTTCCGAAGAATGCACCCAGCAATACACTTAACAATGCAACAACATTGATTGTAAGCTGGAATACGATAAAGCGCTGGATATTTTTATACAGTGAACGTCCCCACATTACAGCAGTTGCAATGCTGTGGAATGAATCATCCAGCAATGTGATGTCACTGGCTTCTTTTGCTACAGATGTTCCTGTACCCATTGACAATCCTACTTGTGCGTGATTTAATGCAGGAGCATCGTTGGTTCCATCTCCTGTTACTGCTACGACAGCTCCTTTTTGTTGTAACAACTGTACTAAACGCTGCTTATCCATAGGACGTGCGCGACTCATTACTTTCAGATCGAGTACGCGTTCAAGGGCTTCTTCATCGCTTAATGCAGCAAATTCAACTCCGGTAATACGGTTACGCTCTGTATCTTCAGGTTGCCAAAGACCAATTTGGCGTGCAATTTCTGTAGCTGTTCCCGGAGTATCTCCTGTTACAATCTTTACTCCAATACCAGCTGACTGGCATTTTTTTACAGCATCGGGTACGTCTGGGCGAATCGGGTCGCTGATTGCAAAGATTCCCAAGAAAGTCATACCGCCTTCGCCGACTAGTTCTGCACAGTCGTCAGAAGCGTTTTCCGGAATAACTTTATAAGCTATACCAAGTGTACGCATAGCTTTATTCTGGTAAGCCAGCAACTGTTCGTTATACTTATCAATCTGAGCTTTATCCAGGTTACATTTGCCCATTACAATCTCTGGGGCACCTTTGATGTAGAGTATCCGTTTTTTCTGAATCGGCGAATCTACTAATGTAGCCATGTATTTGCGTTCCGTAGAAAAGGTCAATTGGTTAATGACTTTAGCCTCTTCACGCAGTTTCATGTAGTTCTGTCCTTTACCATTTAACCAGAGTAAGAGAGCTATTTCGGTAGGGTTTCCTACGCCCGAAGGTTTTTCTCCTTCCACCTTTTCTTCAAGGAATGCAGTAGAGTTGGCAGCTATTCCTTCCGCTATCAGTTCAGGCTGGCTTTCATCGACCTGTGCCTCGTATACTTGCATCAGATTTTGTGTAAGAGTTCCTGTCTTATCTGTGCAGATAACAGTGATAGCACCCATTGTTTCACAAGCATGCATTTTTCGTACTAAGTTGTTCGTTTTCAGCATACGTCGCATGTTGAGGGCAAGGCTGAGCGTCACACTCATCGGCAATCCTTCTGGGACAGCTACAACAATCAAAGTGACAGCCATCATGAAATATTTCAGGACAATACGTGCTATTTCTAGCCATTGATGCCAGTCAGTGACTTCTGTTACCGTGAGATACTGGTATAAATCTTTGCTGGTGAATATGATAAAGGTCAGTGCTGCGATTGTAAACCCTGCTTTACCTATAAGGTTTGCTAATTTGGTAAGCTGAATATTCAGTGGTGTTTGTTCCTGACTTTGTTCTGTAGACTGACGGGCTACTTTACCGATTTCTGTAGCATCTCCAACACGTTCTACGCGCATGATACCATGTCCGTCTGTAATGGTCGTACCACGCATTACAGAATTCGAGGGGTATGTTGCTTCTTCGTCAAAGTGGGCTTCATCGGTTGTTTTATTTACCATTAACTCTCCGGTCAGTGTCGATTCGTTGACTTGCAAAGAAACAGCTTCCACCAGCATTCCATCGGCAGGAACTTCTTCTCCGGTATTTAGGATGACGATATCTCCTACAACAATATCTTTACGCGGTATTTCCTTTATCTTTCCATTACGAATTACTGTTACGGGAGTTTCTTCGCCCACGGCATTCAGCAAATCAAATTTTTTATTGGCATCGTATTCAAAATAGAATCCAATTCCAGTTGCCAGAAAAATAGCAAAAAATATACCAATTGTTTCAGCATATTCATTCTCAATAATTGAAATGATAAGTGAAAAAACTGCTGCAACTAATAATACTCGGATAACAGGATCCTGAAATTTCTCCAAATAAAGTTTCCATATGGAAGGACGTTTGGGAGGAGTTAATAGGTTTACTCCATTTTTTTCACGGCTCGCAATGACTTCCTGGTCGGTAAGTCCGGTCAAATGAGATTCATTTGTGTTTTGTGACATAATGCCTAGTTATTAATTGATTAAGTAGCACAAAAATACAATATATATTGATATGCCTATATATATTTGTTTTTTTTATAAAAAAATCCTCTTAAATGTTGCAAGTTTCAAGCTAATCTATTACTTTTGCACTCGGATTTAAGGGATTACCTTAATATCGGACTTGTAGCTCAGTTGGTTAGAGCAACAGACTCATAATCTGGAGGTCCCAGGTTCAAGCCCTGGCTGGTCCACAAAGAATATCAGGCAGTTACGAATTTCGTAACTGCTTTTTTTATGTCCTTGCGTAAGCAGAGAGGCAACATGGATCAACGTAAAAAAGAACCGCCTGTATGCGCAAACTCTGCGGATACAGGCGGATTTTACACAAACTTGCAAATATATTTAGCAAATCTGTTAAAAAAGCAGGCATTTTTCTTCATTCCTTTACTCCTTTATCCTTAAGTAAAGGATATGAAGAATTGTAATTTTTTATTTTATAGCTATTGGAGTTTCCAGGTCAATAATATTTAATGCACTTCCTCCTCCGTTTGCCAGACCATCCATACCATTAGGTGATGCATCTTTTACATAACATGTTCCTCCTGATTCAAACTGATCAGTTCCATTGAGCTTATAGTAAGCTGCCAGACCGTCTGAATTTGGATCAACGTTCAGCATGTTTTGTTTAATTTGGTTTTCTGTGCGTGCAACATTCCAAAGTCTTACTTCACTCATGTAACCATAGAATGGACGTTCTCCCCACATAAACCCGGCAACCTTACCGATGAAGAATCCTCCTGATCCTTCTGAAGCTAAGTCGAAACTTGGGGTATCCCATGTAGATTCAGCAGCTTTACTACCATTGATGTAAAGAACTGTTTTACCAGAAGGCTGATCATAAGTGAATGCTACGTGGTACCATTTACCTGTTTCAAATGCTTGAGTAGAATGATACTGTTTGGTTCCTGCAATCTGAATCCAATCATTATGACCATCTGGTAAAGCTGTGTCACCAATACGAAGAATCAAAATTCCTTCATTACCCATAATGGTATTATTGCTCAGCAGTTGATTAATATAGATAAGTGCTTCATAAGTTACAGACTTATATATTGTTCCACTAGCCAAAGGAATCTTAATGTGATTACTTTGGAACTGAGCAGCTTTCTTAATCTGTACGGGCTTGGTTATGACAAAGTAAAGAATGTCAGTTCCCGCAATAGCAGGGATGGATGAAGATTGAATACATACAGGGAGCAGATAAGATTTACCTTCTTCTATATTTCCTAGATTTGAAAATTCTATAGGTACTTTTTCTGAGTAAATTGTTCCACTAGGTATGCTTGTTGTATTACTTCCTAATTTCACATTAGACGCATTAAGCATTTCATAGTTAGTCCCGTATTTCTTATTATATTCGTTTACTACATTCTGTCCTGCAATACTATAACATACTTCAACAGGAGAGGAGCATGCAGAAGAAACTCTGGATTGTAATTCATAAATGATAGGTTTATCATCTAGAACTTCAATGGTATGTTCTTTGCTTTCGAAGTAAACTTTTGCTTCCAGCAGGTCGCTTTCACTGTCATTGCAACTGTTCAGCAATACAGCTATGGTGCAAAACGCCAAATATTTTAATAGTTGTTTCATATCTTTAGAATTTCATGATTCGTATTATTTTTTCCCTTGATTGGCTTTCCATTCGTTGAATACCTGTTGATTGATTTGAATTGCCTGACGCATCCATTTATAATCGGGGGTATTGTCATAGTCATTGTCAAAACGATAGGCACCAACTCCTCCTTTATACCCTTCGGCTGGCATCCAAGCTGCTTGTTGAAGTAATTTTCCACCTGAAGTAGCGAAAGATTCAAAGTTTTCTGTGATAATTAGTTTTTCCGGGATGTTACCGGGACTTGTATAATCTGGTGTTCCATGACCATACGATTGAGTAATCCAGTAATCTACATATTCTTCCATTTCTTCAGAAAAATAGTTGATATAACCATCGATACATAATAACTTGTGTCCTTTGCCTTCTGGGTCACTTTTCGGACCAATATATTTGCCCATTTCTTTAACCAGTACCTGGATTGTTGTGTTATTCAGCGTTCCGTCTGAATCACTAAACCCAGCTCCCGGTTCCCAGTCGATATCAAAGCCGTCCCATTCACTGACAAAAAGTGAATCACAAAGTGCTTTAGCGTATTTGGCCAAGGCTTGATTCAATTCTTCCGTATTGTCGAAATTGTGCGATTTGAATCCCCAGAAATCCCAGCGTGCGTATTTTTTTGCTGCTGCAAGTTCTGAGTCAGACCATCCTTCTTCGGCTGCCTGTTTTTCAATCTCATCGTAGATATATTCAGGAGTTCTGCCTTTTCCCAGGTGAGAAAGTAAGCTAACTTCCAGCAGTTTGATTCCTTTTACTTTCTGTGCAAATTCTTTGTCTGCCTTCTGTGCTTCAGTGATTTCATATCTTCCTGGAGCACCACTCCACATGGAGATAATATCCATACTGTCGGGTACTGAAGATAAGTAACCTTTTCTCATTACACCTGAAGGAGCCCAATTTGAGAACCAGCCGAAAGCAACCGGACGTCCGTAGTTCTTAGCTGTTTCCTTATAGGCACGTAAGTTAGCGTAATATTCACTGTCTCCTAAAGTGTTATATCCGCCGATGTGTTCTACTTCTATGTTTTCTACATCGGTACAAGAGGTTATCATTGCTCCCAATAAAGGTATGATGTATAATAATTTTTTTAGTGTTTTCATGTCTTTACTGTATTAATTATTCGGTTATTATTTGCAGTCCCACCACAAGTGTGTACTAGGTAAGTCCTGTCCGTTGCTTAGCATTTTAACGGCTTCGTTATAAATCTTCTGTCCGTCAGCTGTTTGGTAGAAACTGATAGGATAAATCATTCGGCGAATACCTCCTTCTGTTGTAACTCCTTGGCTGCTACCTCTGTTTGCCATAACAGGATTCAGTTTAGGATATCCGGTTCTTCTCCATTCTGTCCAGGCTTCTTGTCCGTTAGGGAAAAGAGCAATCCATTTCTGGATCATGATTTTTTCGAGTTTCTGTTCCGTATTACCTTCAAATTTTACGGTTGTGGCGCAAGGAGCAGCAAAACTACAAGAATAACTTCCACCAACTTCATGCTTGATCGGGGTTTTACCAGAATTCATGTAAGCATCTACGGCTGAGCTGATTCCGTTTTCCTGGAAAGACATTTCAATACCTTGCTTATACAAGTCTTCTGCATTTCCAAATTCACCGCCCCATATTAAAGCAGCTTCAGCTCGCAGGAAGTAGACTTCGGAAGCACGTAACCAGTAAGTTGGTGTAGCTGCTTGTATGTTAGGTTTAGAAAACATCTTATATTCATCATTCTTTCCATATAGATGTCCTGCAGGAACTGCCTGATACTGTTTCCCATCGAACGCTTCTTTTCCTTGTGTGCTTTTAGAGTCTACTGGCAAGAAGTAAGCACTTAATCGAGGGTCTTCATATCCCATTAAGTAAGAGAACATAGACGAACCCATGCGAGATTCATCATATTGTTCAGACAACCAATAGATGTTGTTTCGGAATGTGTATCCGGCTCCTGTACTCATCTGTGCTTCATCGTCTTTGGCAGTCATGACACCAATGGAATGGTTCAATGCCTGTGAAACATATTGTTTCGATAAGGCTTCATCGGCGTAGCGGACACGCATAGCAAGACGGAGTAGCAGAGAATTTGCATATTTTACCCATTTGGTTGAGTTACCAGCATATACAACATCATATTCACTCATAACCTCTACACCATTTTCTGCCTTTTCTGTCAGGATCTCAATGGCTTCTGTCAGATCTTTAAATATAGCTGTATAAATATCTTTCTCGGAATCGAATGGGATATTCATGGTAGCATCGGCTGCATGTGAATAAGGCATCGGACCGAAACATTCCAATGCTTTGTGCCAAGCTGAAATTTTCAGGATTTGTGCTAAGGCAAATACTTCAGGAGTATTGTTTTTCTCGGCTGCAGCTTTCAGCTTTTTCCATGGGTCAAGTGTGTTGGTATATGCACGTTTATAAGTTCCGGAAATCCAGCTGTCATTCAAGAAATAGGTAACGTTACTGTTTCCGCCTCCCCATGTATTATTCTGTCCGAAGAAACCACTCCAGCAGTCAGCCGATAAGTGATAGTCTGTTTGATACTGATTGATAATGTCAGTATCATCTGCCTGTGTTCCTACTGGAAATACTGTACGTTCGATAGTAGTGATTAAACCACCTACAGCAACTCCGTCCATGACTCCTTCTTCATCGGTCAGCTCAAATGGATTGGTGTTGATTTCTTCGTAATTGCATGATGCCAATAGTGACACTGCAAATACGCCTGCTATAAATTTATATTGGTTTATCTTTTTCATAATCAAAGGGTTTGTTTTTTATAGTTTAAATTTAATGCCAAAACCGAAACTGCGTACGCTGGGTTGCATGAAATAATCATTACCTTGTCCGTAAGTGCTTGTTGACGGTGTTAGCTCAGGGTCAAAGGGAGCTTTGCAATATAACATCCATGGATTGTTAGCAATGAAAGAAACGGTAACATCTTTCAGTACATTGGCAAACCATTTGTCTGGCATTGTATAACTGAATGTCATTTCTTGCAAGCGAATATTTGTTGCGCTGTACAGGTAGTATCCGGAAGTTTCATAACCTCCTGTACCAATCATTTGGTAGTATGTCTTTGCATCTACCCGACCTTGTCCTGGGAACAGAGCACCTCCGGCGTCACGAGCTTCTGCAGAACGTTTGGATACACCGAAACGGTCGAGGATAGCTTCGGTAGAAGAAGTAACCACTCCACCAAATCGTCCGTTGATTAAGAAACTGAATCCAAATCCTTTATATGACAGGGCATTGTTCCATCCCATGTTAAAGTCTGGAGATGTCTTTCCTAAGTATACAGGTTCACCTCTTTCCAGACCGAAGGTTCCGTCACTTTTTACTTCAACATATCCCTGACTATCTTTCTTGAAGAAAGTGTTTGCATAAATATCGTGAATACTTCCACCTTCTTTCAGAATAACGCGACCATTGTCTTTCAGTACTTCCGGGATGTTAATCGGAGCTTCCATCAAATCGGTATGATAGTCTTTCACCATCTCCTTAATCTCATTTATATTCTTTGAGAATGTAAATGTAGAAGAAACAGCCAGACCGTTTTTAAACTTATCATTATAGCCGAAAGAAGCTTCCCAACCTCTATTTTCTACGTTACCTGCTTGCAGGTAAATCTTCTGATAACCGGTGAATTCCGGTAAATCTCCCAGGAATGTCTGATTGTATGTATTCGATTTATAGTAAGTAACTTCTGCACTGAATTTGTTCCACAGGCGTAAGCTAACTCCCACTTCGTAAGATTTGGTGCGTTCAGCTTTAAAGTCAGTGAATGGATAAATATATGTCGGCGACGGAATACCCCCGACGATTGGAGTTGTTACTGTACCAGGAGTTAATCCAGAACGAGAAACTGGAGCACCAACTTCTGTATAAGAACCACGTACTTTCAAATAAGAAATAAATTCAGGAAGCTGTACCATTTCCGAAATAATACCAGACAAACCGATAGAAGGATAGAAGAATGATTCTTCGTTGGTATTTACCAGACGAGAGTTCCAGTCGTTACGTCCGGTCAAGGTTAAGTAAAGCATACTCTTCCATCCCAGTTCGACGTTGCCGAAAATAGCATGGTTACGGATACGGCTGTCACCGCCTTTTTCTGAAGTACGGCCGTTTGACGGGTCGATATTGGAAACAGCAAATTTGTTAGGAACTTTCAGTAAGGTTCCTTTATATCCTCTTTCCAATGCCCAATAATTGGAATAACTCCATCCAAGGTTGGCAGAAATATTAAAGTCTTTGATCTGCTTATTAATATTTACCATGAAGTCAGCATATTCCTGACGGTCATTGTAATTGCTATATTCGTAATGTCCTTTAGTACCTTCTGCAAAAACCTGGTCGGAAGATGCATAAATCTTACGTTCGAATTTTACATAAGTATCGTCCATTCTGTAACGTGCAGCCAGATTAATCCAGTCGGTTATCTTGTAAGTTAATCCTACATTGAACATGTAGCGGCTCTTATTGTTGGTTGAAACGTTACGGAATGCGGTCCAGTATGGATTCTGCGAGGCATAAGTTGATTCTGCTATCGGCCAGTACTGAACGGGAATTTTGCGGCTGTCGTCAAAGCGTTCGAAAGTTTTGATTTCTTCAAAATTTTCTCCTCGTGGAAAGAGGTAGGCTGCCATAACCGGATTCCAGTATTGACCTTGCGAAACCATGTTCTTGTCATCTTGCTTGATATACGATGCTCCTAAATCAAGTTGTAACTTGTCATTCAGGAAAGTTGAAGTATTACGGATCGTAAAGTTCAAGCGGTTGTATGAGTTGTTGGGAACGATACCGTCAGAGTTGGTAGACGAGATGGAAGCAAATGTCTGGTTCTGTTTAGTACCGGTTGTTAAGGTCAATGAGTTGATAAAGTTAGTTCCTGTGTTGAAAAAATCTTTTTTAGGGTCATAATCAGAAGGAGTGGCGAGTTTTTCACCCCAGCTTTCATACATATCCTTTTTATTACCGTAAGTATTTTGGAATTCAGGAGTCATGTATGCTTTGCTGAATTCGGTAGAAGAAGAAAATGAAAGTTGCAGTTTACCTTCTTTACCTTTTTTAGTGGTGATAAGGATCACACCGTTTGCTGCACTACTACCATACAATGCTGCTGCCGACGGACCGCTCAATACAGAGATACTTTCGATATCTTCAGGGTTGAAGTCGGCAATACCTTCAGTTCCGGCCTTTCCTTCACCCATGATACCACTGTCTGTATTTCCCATGTTTGTATTGAACAATGGAATACCGTCTACTACATAGAGTGCATTGTTATCACCTTCTATAGATTTTGCACCACGCATTACTACACGTGTAGCACCACCGACACCACTGGCACTCTTGTTGATGCTTACACCGGCAATTTTACCATTCAGTGAGTTTACGAAGTTAGCGTCTTTTACTCTTACAAGCTCTTCTGATTTTACTTGCTGAACATTGTATGACAACGCTTTTTCTGCACGTTTGATACCCAATGCTGTAACAACCACTTCGTCCAAGCGTTCTGTATCTTCTCGCATAGTAACATTGATTACACCTTTATCGGCCATAAATTCTTCAGATTTGTAACCGACATAAGAGAATTGCAGAATTGCATCAGGGCTTGAAACTGTGAGTGAATAATTACCGTCAAAATCTGTTATAGCGCCATTACTGGTACCTTCTTCCTTTATCGTAGCACCGATAATTGGTTCACCGTTTGCATCGACAACCTTTCCAGATATATTCGTTGGCTGTTTTTTATCGGATTTTTTCTTGATTGGGGTAATAACAATCTTATTACCTGAAACTTTATAAGATAAGTTCTGTTTTGCCAGTTCACTTGTAAGTAGGTCTTTCAGTTCTTCATCTTTAACAGATAGAGAGATGCCTGTTTTACCGTTTACTTCTACATCTCTGTATGAGAAGCGGTAGGGAGTTTGTTTTTCAATAGCAGTAAAAAGTTCTTTTACCGATGCGTTATTCAGGTTGAGGCTGACTTTTCCGGTTTGTGCATAACCACCGGTAAATGTAAACATACACAAAGATGCACATAAAAGGCAAATCTTACTACGCTTTTTACTATCTTTGTGCAAATCAGTAAATTGATGTTTGATTTTCATAAGTACGTAATAAATTTAGGTTTAAAGTTCGGTTTTACTATGCGCCAACATAGTTTTACTTATGGACTGAGCCATTTCCCCGGATGATTGCCGATTGTCCGGGGATGTTTTTTTCATGTTTTCATCTGTCTTTTCATAGTTTTAAGGTTAATATTTAAATTAGTTGTTATTCTATGGTTATGGTTTCTTCATCCATTGTGTATTCAAATCCGTAGTGTATTTTCAACACATTCAGAACGCTTCTTATATTTTTATCATTAAAAGAACCTGTATACACATCCTGTAATATATTTTTGTTCTTTATGTTGAAAGTTACTCCGAATTTACGTTCCAGACATTGGAATACATCTTTCATCTTCTCATGTCGGAAAGTAAGCTCTTTGGTCAGCCATGCTGTTTCCATTTTATTTGAAGTTTCTTCAAGACTCAATAACCCTGTCCGTTTATCGTATATCACTTTCTGGTTCGGCTTTACATTCAATGTATTATGAGCGGGATCTTTTGTTGTAACATTGACACTTCCTTCTACAAGAGCCATTTCAACAAAATTTTTGTGCTCATACGCATATACATTAAATGTTGTTCCTGTTACTGTAATATCCATTACTTCAGTGCCTACAATGAACTGTTTCTCTGTATTCTTTTTAACTTCAAAATATCCTTCCCCCGACAATTCTACCTTACGGTTATCACGTCCGAAATCCTGTTTGTAGGACAGTGATGATTTTGCATTCAGATGTACAAGAGTTCCATCGGGCAATGTTACCAATGAAGTTCCATGTTCACCTGAGTTTATGGTTATATTTTGCTGAGCAAGATATTCAATATCTTTATGCTGAGTGTAGTATAAAACACTAATGCCACATGATAGTATCAAAAGAATGGATGCTGCTATTTGTAACCAATATTTTTGCACCTTCATGAATGGCGTTATGTGTCTTTGCTTGTTCAGTTTTCTATACAGAGAGTTTATTTTATCTTGTGATAAAGGCTCATAGCTGTTGAATTTATCCCATTCGTCAGAAAACAGAAACTCTAAATCAGCTTCAGATGACTGGTTTATCTTTGCCGATAACTCTTTAAATTCCTCAGAAGATATAGCTCCCGAACGGAATTTATCTAATAAATCTTTTACCTTGTTCTGTATGTTTGTGTCCATAAAACTATTACCTTGTTTATTGGTAATATCCACAAACACGTAAAATATAACATGTATATTTCTATGTTAGAAAACATAAAAATTAGAAATGGCTTAAAAAAAGGAGTAATATGAAAGAATATTGCTGAAGTTCGGCTCGTATTATTTTTAAGGCCGTTGATAATTGGTTACGTACTACTTGCTCTTTTATGCATAGTTGCTCTGCAATTTCTGCAACAGATAAATTTTGTTCCTTGTTTAGTTCAAAAATCTCACGTTGGCGTGGAGTAAGTTTTTCTTTAGCTTGTTTTAGTGCTTTACAGAACTGATCGAAGTCTATTTGTTTTTCAGCTTCATCTCCTGAAGTTCGTATGTTGTCATTATATTCTATAAACTCCTCCATTGAGGTGTTATTTAACTGTCGGCGTAACTCCTTAAGTAATAAATGATAAGCAATTGTAAACAGATAAGCTTTGAATGATGACTCGGCATCTAGTTTTTCTCGGTTAATCCATATGCGATAGAATGTTTCCTGTACGACATCATCTGTTGTTTCTTCCGATTTTAAGTATTGATATACAAATTGATATAGCCTTGATACCCACATTTCGTACAAGGTTCGGTAGGCTTTTTCGGAACCGGATTTTACAGATAATATTAATCTTTTTTCATCTATCATATATTATATAAGGTTAAGAACTGTCTATTTTTGTGCTATAAATATGCAAATTTAATATTTTCTTTTATTAGTTGAACATATTGGTTGGTTATAGTTGGTGGTATGTGCAAATGTTTTTTGAAGCATTTATTGTTTATGTTGTTGCAAGACCTGATAATGGTTGTCACTTTATAAAGTGATCGTTTGAATAATCCTTCTGATAGTATCTCACAGATTGCTTGTCTGGCAATTGAGGAAGAGGTTCAGTAATTCCTGATTGGCGGTATTATCTAACTGCGTTCCTTTTTCTGCTTCGAATATATTGAGTGTAGATGAGCATTCTCCACAAATGTCTATGCCTATTATTTTTTCATGTTTCAGGATAATAGATAACAAATGCTCCAGTTCATTTAATGTAAGGGAGCCTTGATCCCAATTGGTAACGGCAGACTGTGGGTTAAGTACATCCTTATCTACAGAAATATATACCGGAGTATCGATTGTTTCGTTAGAAAACTGTTTCCACGAAGCTTCGTGTTGCAGACTTTGTTCGCTATAAAATTCCACTGTTTGCCGGTATTTAGGAGAAACATGCTTAATTAGGTTTTCGGATGCTCCTATGATAATTACTTTGCGTAAATAAGGGTTCGATTCTATAGTATCTTCTACCCAGCTTCCGCACGAAATCATTTCTTCGAAAAGAGGGGGCTGCATGTCTGGATGGTGATCGAATACTATTAACGAAAAAGGTTGCTGTATTTTATCTGTCCAAAACTTAGTCAGATAATGATAGTTGCCAGAGTCGATGAAATGAATCCCATCTGCTGGATAGTTTGCTATAACTCTTTTCAGTGCATGTGCACTCTCTTTGTCACAGTAGCATTCTACACCTTGCAAGTGTGTACAGTTTAGCCATGTAAATTTTTTATTGTGGGAGAAGGGTTCGTAATCATATACTCCCGTAAAGTTCATAATAACAACTGGCTTGTTCATAGTAGAAATAAAAAAAATCCCTGTCCCGGATTTCTCTGGAACAGGGATTTGGTGGTTAGAATCGTTTATTTAATTTCAATCACTCTATTGGCTTCTTTCTTTTCTTCCTGTGTAATCTTTGGCAATTCAATGTTAAGAACACCGTTATCGACAGAGGCGCTGATTTTTTCTTTTTCAACATCTTCAGGCAGGATCATGCACTGTTCGAATTTAGAATAAGAAAACTCGCGGCGTAAATATTTCTTTTTTTCGTCTTTTGTTTCGTTCTTTTTCTCCATTGATATTACCAACTGATTATCTTCGGTAAGATGAATGTTGAAGTCTTCTTTTGTCATACCCGGAGCTGCAACTTCTATTTTATAGCTGTTGTCGTTTTCAACTACGTTAATAGCTGGAGCCGTTGCATTGGCTTTTTCCATCCAATCGTTATCAAAGAAATCATTGAAAATACTTGGTAACCAGTTCTGATTGTAATTTCTTCTAATCGGCATCATAATTGTAATCTCCTATTATTTAAGTTCTTTTATTAATCTTGTTTCTTAGAATCGTTCCTCCTTTCGCTTTCGCGATTCACCCGATATTGTGCAAACTGTATGCCCGTCTGGTATGCCTGACATTATGATAGAATATTTTAACCTTCGTTGAAAGAAAGCCAGTTGAATTAAACTTTGATAAACATAGCATAGTGTCAATCGGTCATAAAAGTGGACAGGATGTCATTCTATATTTAGTGCCTGATTTGTATTCTTATCATTTATTCCTTATTTTTGCGCTTGTAACATTTAATATTTTATATTTATGAAGAAGATTTTATCGGCCTTAATGATTGTAGCTTGCTTGTTTATGGCAATGCCGGCACAGGCTCAGTTTCAGTTTGGTCTAAAAGGGGGACTGAACATTTCGAAATTGACTTTTTCGGAAGACATTGTAAAAGGAGATAATCGTACCGGATTCTTTATTGGTCCGATGGCTGAGTTTACAATTCCTATTGTAGGTCTGGGAGTTGATGTCGCTGCCTTGTATAATCAGTCGGGTGCAAAGGCTCAAAGTGGCAATGAGGAAGTCAGCCAGACTTTTAAAAGCATTGAGGTTCCTGTTAACCTGAAGTGGACGTTAGGATTAGGAAGTACACTGGGTGCTTATATTGCTGCAGGACCTCAGTTCGGATTTAATGTAGGAAGCGGACATTTTACTGAAAGTTTCGACATGAAGTCGTGCAATACTTCATTCAATGTAGGAGCTGGTGTAAAATTACTCGGTCATTTGCAAGCTGGAGTTAATTATAACTTTGGACTGAGCAAAATGGCTAGATCGGTAGATGATCAGATGACTATTGAGATGAAACGAAATACCTGGCAGATATCATTGGCTTACATGTTTTGATATACCAGGATCTGTATAAATAAAGGTGGAGAAATTCTGTTCATACAGAAACTTTCTCCACCTTTATTTATGTGTTTATAAACTACTGCTTGTCAGTCGCATGGATATATTACTCCCCATTCTTTTCTGAGGTTGTCCATTTGTTTCATGATGCGTAATGTTTCGGCATGAGGCATGTACGGCGATTCCAGCCATCCCTTTTCAATAGCTTCGATGGAGGCATATACCTGATACTCGTAGCCGCTGATCTGTTCCGGTGCATGATATACCGCTATGGTTTTATAGTTTTCATCGACAACCCGTACCGATTCAGGGCAGTTGATATTTTCTACAATCAGATGCCCTTTGTCGCCCGAAATGACTCCCATTCTGTCACTTTTTGCATAGATACTCGATTGCAGGGTTGCCATTCTGCCATCTTTATAAAAGAGTGTTATACTTTCTTGCGCGTCGACTCCCGTTTGTGTCTTCTGGCAGACAGAATGAGTTTCAGCAATATCACTTCCGAAAGCCATTGCTGCAAAGTTTAGTGTATAGACTCCAATATCGAGCAGAGCTCCTCCTGCAAGTTCCGGACGGATAATTCTTTCTTTGTTGCTTATCGGATAGCTGAGGTTAGCCGACAAGGTATACGGTGTTCCGATTACTCCTTCTTTCAGCAGTTCTTGTATTTTAAGTGAAAGGGGCATATACCGGGTCCATATAGCTTCGGTAATGAATACTCCTTTTTCTTTGGCGAAAGCAAGGAGATCTTCAGCCTGACGGGCGTTGGCGGTAAAAGCTTTTTCGCATAATACGGGTTTACCTTTCTCAATACACATATGTGCATTGTCGTAGTGCATGGCATGTGGAGTTGCGATATAGATTAAGTCGACTTCAGGATCGCTTGCCAGTTCTTCGTAGGAACCATATGCTTTAGTGAATCCCCATTTATTCGCAAATGCTTCTGCTTTCTCCTGATTGCGCGATGCTACGGCATATCGTTCTACTCCTTTCATCTTTTCCAGTGTGGCCGCCATCTTTTGGGCGATACCTCCACAACCTATAATACCTATCTTATATATCTTCATTTTGGTTGATTTAAGAGTTTCTTTACAAAGCTATAAAAGTTTGCCTGACGTACCAAATGGGATAGAACTGTTTTTTGTAACTTTGCAGCCATGAAGAAGTACGTGGATGTCATAGTGCCTTTGCCCATAGCCGGACAATATACTTATTCCGTTCCCGATGAGTTGGCGGATAAGATAAAGGCAGGCTGTCGGATCGTCGTTCCGTTCGGGAGAAAGAAGTATTATACGGCTATTGTAACCAAAGTACACCAAACGGCGCCTGAGGCCTATGAAACAAAAGACATTATGGAGGTACTCGATGAATCTCCTGTTTTGTTGAGACGTCAGTATGATTTCTGGCAATGGCTGGCAGATTATTATCTCTGTACGTTGGGAGATGTATACAAGGCTGCCTTACCTTCTGGAATGAAGCTGGAAAGCGAAACATTAGTTGTCTTAAATCCGGAGTTTGAGGCACTGCAACCTCTTTCCGAGAAGGAACAGCGTATTCTTGATCTGTTGGGTAACGATTCGGAGCAATGTATTACACAACTGGAAAAGTCCAGTGGAATAAAGAATTTGTTGCCGGTAATCAAAGCTTTATTGGAAAAAGAGGCGATTCTGGTAAAAGAAGAGCTGAAACGCAGCTATAAACCGCGTGTAGAGAGTAGGGTGCGATTGTCTGCTGCTATGCAGACAGAAGAGGCCGTCCATCGTCAGTTTGATGCATTGGCACGTGCTCCCAAACAACTGGCTCTACTCATGAAATACATAGAGCTGTCCGGCTGGACTGGAGAAAAGAAAGAACTTAAGGAAGTTTCCCGTAAGGCTTTGTTAGATTCGGCTGGTGCTACTAGTGCAGTGCTTAATGGATTAATTGGAAAAGGAGTTTTCGAAATTTACTCGTTCGAAATCGGACGTTTGTCTGCCGAGCAAGTAAGTGTATCACCTTTGAACCCTTTAAGCAGTGCCCAGCAGCAGGCGTATAGCGAGATCCTGACGCACTTTCATCAGAAAAATGTCTGCTTGCTTCATGGTGTTACTGCAAGCGGAAAGACTGAAATCTATATTCATCTTATTCAGCAGGCAATTCAGGCAGGAAAGCAGGTGTTGTATTTGTTGCCGGAGATAGCACTGACTACACAAATCACCGAACGTTTGAAAAGGGTATTTGGTAATCGGCTGGGAATTTATCACTCCAAGTTTCCGGATGCTGAACGTGTAGAGATATGGCGTAAACAACTTACCGATGACGATTATGATGTAATACTTGGAGTACGTTCTTCGGTTTTTCTGCCTTTCCGGCGTTTGGGACTGGTTATCGTGGATGAAGAACATGAAAATACCTATAAACAGCAGGATCCGGCTCCACGTTATCATGCGCGCAATGCAGCTATCGTACTGGCATCGATGTTCGGAGCAAAGACACTGTTGGGTACGGCTACACCTTGTATCGAAACCTATTATAATGCTGTTCATGGAAAATATGGCTGGGTACAGCTTACCGAACGACATCAGAATGTTTTGCTTCCTCATATCGAGGTAGTAGATATCAAGGAACTTGCCCGAAAGAAGCGGATGACGGCTCAGTTTTCTCCACTCTTGCTTCAGAAAATCCGTGAGGCACTTGAACAGAAGGAGCAGGTTATACTTTTCCAGAACCGCAGAGGATTTGCTCCGATGATAGAATGCCGTACGTGTGGATGGATACCGAAGTGTAAGAATTGTGATGTCAGTCTGACGTATCATAAAGGATTGAATCAGCTGACCTGTCATTACTGTGGTTATACTTATGAAGTTCCAAAGTCTTGTCCGGCATGTGGAGGGGTAGAACTGATAAACCGGGGATTTGGAACCGAGAAGATAGAAGATGAAATTAAACTGATATTTCCGGATGCCCGTGTGGCTCGTATGGACTTGGATACCACGCGTACCCGTACCGCATATGAAAGAATCATTGACGATTTTGAGGATGGCAAGACGGATATTCTGATTGGTACACAGATGGTTTCAAAAGGACTTGACTTCGACCGTGTGAGTGTTGTTGGTATTTTGAATGCGGATTCGATGATGAACTATCCGGATTTCCGTTCGTATGAACGGGCTTTTCAGTTGATGGCGCAGGTTGCCGGGCGTGCTGGAAGAAAGAACAAACAGGGGCTGGTAGTGCTACAAACCAAATCTCCCGATCTTCCTTTAATCGCTCAGGTAGTAAGCAATGACTATGGAGGATTGTTTCAATCACAAATTGAAGAACGTAATTTGTTTAAGTATCCGCCTTTTTTCCGGTTGATTTATGTGTATTTGAAACATCGTAAAGAGGAAGTACTCGATCAGGCTGCCGACTTGATGGCGGGGTATTTAAGAAACGGACTTGGTAGTCGTGTGCTGGGACCCGACCGTCCTCCAGTGTCGCGTATACAGACTTTATTTATTAAAAAGATTGTAGTGAAAATTGAACAACAGGCTTCGATGTCGAAAGTGCGTGAATATCTTCAGCAAGTGCAACGTGCCATTGTTGAGGATGAACGTTTCCGTTCGCTGTTGGTTTATTACGATGTCGATCCGATGTAAAAAATATTCGTATGAAAATAGAACTGGATGTACATACGCATACCGTAGCAAGCGGTCATGCTTTTAGTTCCTTGCAGGAAATGGCACAGGCTGCTGCTGGTAAGGGATTGAAATTATTAGGGATTACAGAACATTCACCGGGTATACCGGGTACATGCGATCCGATTTATTTCCGTAACCTGCATGTGGTTCCGCGCCAGATGTATGGAATAGAACTTTTGTTGGGAGCAGAAATTAATATTCTCGACAGCGAAGGCAATCTCGATCTGGATGAGTTTTATTTGAAGATTCTTGACTTGCGTATTGCCGGTATTCATTCACTTTGTTATAAGTGGGGGACACCCGAAGAGAATACACATGGTATGGTTCAGGTTGTGTCTAATCCATATATTCATATCATTAGTCATCCGGGTGACGGGACTGCAAAGTTGAACTTCGAGCCTATTGTACTTGCGGCAAAGGAGCATCATACGTTGCTTGAGATAAATAATTCATCACTGAAACCTTGTCGGGGCAAAGTTGACGCCCGGAGCAATAATCTGGAAATACTGAAGTTATGCCGTCGCTATGATGTTCCGGTGATTTTGGGTAGTGATGCACATATCTCGTTTGATATTGCCACCTACGATTATGCATTGGAGCTGGTAAATGAAACTGAGTTTCCGGAAGAATTGATTATGAATACTAGCGTAAGCAAGTTTAAAAAATATTTAGGTATCGGAGTATGAAAAGAATCTTGTTTGTTTGTCTTGGCAATATATGTCGTTCATCGTCGGCAGAAGAAATTATGCGTACGTATATCAAGCGTGCAGGACTGGAAAAGGAGATAGAAGTAGATTCAGCGGGAATCAGCAGTTATCATCAAGGAGAACTTGCCGACGACCGGATGCGTGCACATGCTATTCGCCGGGGGTATAACATTACTCACCGTTCACGTCCTGTCCGTACTGATGATTTTTATGAGTTCGATTTGATTTTGGGTATGGATGACCGCAATATTGATGCCTTGAAGGAGAAAGCTCCTGATGTGGAAACGGAACGGAAAATAGGCCGGATGACCGACTATTGTCGGGTGAAGGTAGTCGACTACGTTCCTGATCCTTATTATGGCGGGGCTCAAGGATTTGAAAATGTACTTGACATACTGGAAGATGCTTGCGGAGGTTTGCTTGATAGCTTGACTCAAAAACTCTGATTGATGATTGTAAGATCTCCAGTTTATATTTTTCTTTACGCCGATATACTGCTTCTTGTAAATAATTGATAACCAATGTATATCGGCGTATAAGAAAAACATCAGCATATTTTGTCGGAAATATCAGCATATTTTCCTGAACTTTTCTCGATGTTTTTTGAAAATTTGTACAAAAAATAATAGAGTTAGGAGAGGAGCTGATTAGACTTGCTTTTTACCTGCACTTAAAGAACTGGTTGTATGTGTAAATTACATATATTTTTCTTTCCAGTGCTGATATTCTTCATTGAGTGATTCGGGAGCCTGATTGTACCAGCTGTAACCATTTCGACGCTCATATCCAAGTTCGGAAAATGATTTACGGGGAACTCCATCACGGTCGCAGAATAGCGGTTCTTCGTTTTCCAGATCGTAAAAACGTGCCCATACAGGTCCGGCCTTTTCGTCTTTCACTACGTGTGTGTCACGCTTGCCTTCAGGGGTCATGAACCGCTCAACACGTATGCCATATAATTTATGTAAATCAAGCCACTCCATTGCACCATTGACTGCTGCCTTTACCCGTTCGTCCGGATCGGGGAGCTCCATTAGCAGGTGAACCAGTGAGCAGCTTTCTGCTGTGCAGAAGGAAGGCAATTCGAATGTTCGGGCCGGAGCTGGTTTTAAGGTTATGTTGTCGTGTTGCTGACACCATATGGTCGGTTTACCATTTACTCTGATTTGAGTATTCAGAATACATTCTATCCCTTTATCGAAAGCGGCGGACAGACGTGCTTTCATTTCATCGTTTACCAGTATATCGAAGGGAGCTTTTCCGTCACGAAGGTTTCGGATGATTTCCATTGTTTGTACCATGGCATCATCGTTGTATGTAATATATACTTGATATCCCCTATGTTCAGGCCAGAACTGTGGCCATCCTCCGTTGTCATACTGTCCGCTTAGGATAAACTCCACTCCTTTAAGAAAGGCTTCCTTATAACGTTCTTCGGGAGATTGTTGATAAAGTCTTGCCAGATAAGTCAATTCCAGAATGGTAGCGTCATTGTCGGTTGTGGAGTCATTGCGCCTGTCTTTATCTCCTAATACGATAGGAAGTTCTCCACCCAGTGGGCGGTGAATTGGAATGTTCTTAGGCCATCCTCCTGTTGTACGTTGAAAAGCTAGCACATTATCGGCAATCCGCTTTGCTTCATCGGTTGTGAAAAAACTGTCCGGACTGTTTCTTACAATTCGTTTCCATTCTCTGGTTGTATATTCATAATCCTTGAGGGAAAGTGCTTGTTGGGAAGATGCCGGCATTGCCATTAGTGCACAAATAGCACACGTCAGAAGATTTCTGCCGCTTGCTTTGAAGAAAGTATTTTTCATATCTGTATGTGTTTAGGTTTTACATCTCAAAATTATCAAAGAAGTGCCTATACAGATAATAAAAATTGTTCTTTCCTTGGTCTTTTTTGTGCAATGCCTTTTATTTCTTCAGTTCCGGATAGCTGATACGGGTATGGTACATAGTTTTCAGCTTTTCTTTAAAGACACTTTTTACTGTAGCAATATCTTTAAATGTTATCGGACATTCCTTGAAGTATCCTTCCTGTACCTGGCTGTCTATGATCTTGTCGACAAGTCCGGAAATACTTTCTTCGGTATATTCCTTCAAGCTTCTTGAAGCTGCTTCTACCGAGTCGGCCATCATCAGAATAGCCTGTTCTTTGGTAAACGGATTGGGACCCGGATATCTGAATGCTTCTTTATCCACTTCTTCATCGGGATGCTCATTCTGATAGGATATATAGAAATACTTTGTAAGTCCTTGACCATGATGGGTGCGGATAAAGTCTTTGATCACTTGAGGCAGGTCATTTTTTTCAGCCAGCTTCATACCGTCTGTTACATGATTTATGACGATTTGTGCGCTTTGTTTATAGTTCAACTGGTCATGTGGGTTTACTCCTGTCTGGTTCTCGGTAAAGAAAGCGGGGTTCAGCATCTTTCCGATGTCATGATACATGGCACCGGTACGCACCAGCTGGCTGTTGGCACCAATGCGGTTGGCTGCGGCGGCAGTCAGGTTGGCAAGTTGCAGAGAATGCTGGAATGTTCCGGGAGCAACTTCCGACATCTCACGCATCAGCTTGTTGTTGATGTTGGAAAGTTCCACCAGGGTTACATTCGAAGTAAATCCGAAAGTCTTTTCCAAAATAAACAATAACGGATAAGTAAATAGCAGCAAAATACCGTTTATAATAAAATTGACATACATATATGTGTTAAGCTGCGCAATATCGTTCACGTGTATCAGGTCGAGTGCAAAATAGAGTATGGTATATGTTATTACGACAATCAGGGCGCTGCGTAACAATTGTGAGCGTTGAGACAGTTCGCGAAGGCTGTAGATGCTGGCCATACCGGTTATTGTCTGCAATAAGATAAACTCATGTGGGGTTCGCAGGCAGATGGAGCAAAGCAGGATTGATACAATATGTGCCATGAAAGCCGTACGTGAATCAAGGAAGATCCGTATGATCATGGGAAGCATGGTGAATGGCACTATATATACACTCATGAAAGCATGAGCTACCATGATAGCTGATATGACGGGGAAGAATATAATAAGAAAGAACAATAACCCCAGACTACCTTTCTTTTGGTAATAATCTCGGCGGAACAGTGCCAGATAGGTCATGAAGCATCCTATAAGAATAGATACAAACAGAATCTGTCCGAATAAAGTCAGACGTTTTTCTGTAATAGTTTCGCCTCGTTTGTCCCATTCTTTTTGGAGTGATCTCAAGATATCGAATGTACGCTGGTCGATGATCTCGCCGCGGTCGATTATTTTCTGTCCGTTCATTACAAACCCTTTGGCCCAGGATACTCCGGAGAGGATATCTTTTTTTGCAGCTTCCGATTTTTCCGAATCATACATGAGATTAGGAGTTAGGTAATTATTCAGATTACAGCGTTGCAATAGTGTCTTGTTGTAATGTAACGTATCAGAATAAATCAGTTCCTCGTAGGCCCTCTTAGTGGTATACAGTTCGCTTACACTTTGTAGGATAGAAGTGTTTTTATTGATGATATGAATACTGCGCATGCTGTCTTTGCGCAAGTTCCCCAGCTGTTCTACTGGAATAATTCCTTTCTCGTATACGTTTTTCAGTATTCGTTCGATATGATGCGAATATGTAGGGTCAGGAATTATCTTGCGTAAGCTCCGGTTGTAATCACTTTTAAACTGGCTGATTGCTTTTTCACCTGTATTTTCCGACAGAAGGAAGTAGGGGTGATAATTGGTCATGATGCTGTCTTGTTCCCGGCGGACCTCTTCATCTCCCTTGTATATAGGAAAATCGAATGATGCCTGTAACAAACCGTATTTCCATGGCTTGTTAATATCAAATTGATAGTTGAATGTACCTTCCTTTGGTAAGAAATAGACAATGACGGCAACTGCTGCCAAGAAAATGGCGCATTGATACAGTAATTTCTTGTATGAAAACTGTCTTTCTGCTTGGAAACTTTTCATGTGTTAGGATATTTTGCGTGCAAAATAAGAAAAAAACGGGAAATTTAGCTTAATTTTGCAGCGTATTTTTAGATAAAGACCACTATGGCAGAAAGAAAAGTTAGAGTTCGTTTTGCACCGAGTCCGACTGGTGCATTGCATATCGGTGGTGTGCGCACTGCCTTGTATAATTATCTCTTTGCACGCCAACACGGCGGAGATTTGATTTTCCGTATTGAGGATACAGACTCAAACCGTTTTGTTCCGGGGGCAGAAGAATATATTATCGAATCTTTTAAATGGTTAGGCATTAAGTTCGATGAGGGTGTAAGCTTTGGCGGAAATTACGGTCCGTACCGTCAGTCTGAACGTCGTGATATTTATAAGAAATATGTAAACGTATTGCTTGATAATGGTAAAGCTTATATTGCTTTCGATACACCGGAAGAACTGGAGGCCAAGCGTAAGGAAGTTCCGAATTTCCAGTACGATGCTTCTACACGTAATTCTATGCGTAACTCGCTTACGATGCCGAAGGAAGAAGTTGATAAGCTGATTGCCGAAGGAACACAGTATGTAGTACGTTTCAAAATAGAACCGAATGAAGATGTGCATGTACACGATATCATTCGTGGAGAAGTTGTAATCAACTCTTCTATATTGGATGATAAAGTACTGTATAAGTCAGCCGACGAATTGCCTACTTACCATTTGGCAAACATTGTTGATGACCATTTGATGGAAGTATCTCATGTAATTCGTGGTGAAGAATGGTTGCCTTCTGCTCCGTTGCATGTCTTGTTGTATCGTGCATTCGGCTGGGAAGATACAATGCCTGAATTTGCTCACTTGCCATTGTTGTTGAAACCGGATGGAAACGGTAAATTGAGTAAGCGTGACGGTGACCGTCTGGGATTCCCTGTATTCCCATTGGAATGGCATGATCCGAAGACTGGTGAGGTTTCTTCTGGATACCGTGAGTCTGGATATTTGCCTGAAGCTGTGATTAACTTCCTGGCTTTGCTGGGATGGAATCCGGGAAATGATCAGGAAATCATGTCACTGGACGAACTGGTTAAGTTGTTCGATTTGCATCGTTGTAGCAAAGCGGGAGCTAAGTTCGATTATGAAAAGGGTAAATGGTTCAATCATGAATATATCCTGATGAAGAGTGATGAGGAAATTGCAGGCTTGTTTATGCCTATCTTGAAAGAGCATGGCATCGAAGCTCCTATGGAAACAGTTGTAACCGTAGTAGGTCTGATGAAAGGTCGTGTCAGCTTTATCAAGGAATTGTGGGATACTTGCAAGTTCTTCTTCGTAGCTCCTACAGAATATGATGAAAAGACTGTAAAGAAACGCTGGAAAGAAGATTCTGCTGTTCGTATGACAGAACTTGCAGACTTGCTTGAATCACTCGACGATTTTTCACTGGCTCATCAGGAAGAAGTGGTTATGAAATGGATAGAAGACCACGGCTACCATATGGGAAATATCATGAATGCTTTCCGCCTTACGCTTGTGGGCGAAGGAAAAGGTCCTCACATGTTTGATATCTCGGCTGTATTAGGTAAAGAAGAAACTGTCAGACGTATGCGTCGTGCAGTAGAGGTACTCAAATAAGAACCGGCATGATTTATAATTTTGTTATAGCTTTATATATAAGTGCAGTCCATCTGGCTGCACTTTTTAATAAGGAAGTAGCCAAGATGGTGAAAGGCGAGAAGGAAGCTTTCGCTGTCTTGAAGAAACAGATTGATCCACAAGCCAAATATTTGTGGTTTCATGCAGCTTCACTGGGTGAATTTGAGCAAGGACGTCCTCTGATAGAACAGATTCGTAAGCAATATCCGCAATATAAGATTCTGCAAACGTTTTTCTCGCCTTCGGGATATGAGGTACGTAAAGATTATAAGGGAGCGGATGTAGTATGTTATCTGCCTCTTGATTCTCCACGTAATGTGAAGAGATTTATAGATCTGGCTCATCCTTATATGGCTTTTTTCATCAAGTATGAGTTCTGGTGCAATTATCTGAGTGAACTGAAGCGTCGTAATATTCCGGTATATAGTGTTTCTTCTATCTTTCGTCCTCAGCAGATTTTCTTCCGCTGGTATGGAGGAAGTTATAAGAATGTCTTGAAATGTTTCGACCATCTTTTTGTACAGAATGAAGAATCTGTCCGCTTGTTGGAAAGTATTGGGGTGACTCGTACGACAGTAGTAGGAGATACTCGTTTTGACCGGGTACTGGAAATTTGCAGTCAGGCGAAAGAATTACCGTTGGTAGAAAGCTTCAAGGGAAATAATCGCAAGACTTTTGTTGCAGGAAGTTCATGGGCTCCGGATGAAGATATCTTTATCCCTTATTTTAATGAGCATCCGGAAATGAAACTGATTATTGCTCCTCACGTAATAGACGAGAGTCATTTGCAGGAAATTATCGGAAAGTTGAAACGTCCGGTAGTACGCTATACACAAGCTACGGAAGAAAATGTCAAACAGGCTGACTGTCTGATTATAGATTGTTTCGGGCTGTTGTCGTCAATATACCGCTATGGAGAAATTTCGTATGTAGGAGGCGGCTTTGGAGTCAGCATTCATAATACACTTGAGGCGGCTGTATATGGTATTCCTGTCATTTTCGGCCCGAATAATTATAAGTTCCTCGAGGCGCAAGGGCTGAAGGCTTGTCAGGGAGGTTTCGAAATTCAGGGTAAAGAAGACTTCGACCGTTTGATGAACAAGTTCCTTTCGGATGAGGCCTGCCTGCATGAAGCTGGAAAGAATGCCGGTGATTATGTGCGTAATAATGCCGGTGCATTGGAAAAGATAATGAATACAGTTTCTTTATAGTAATAGTAAATAAAAGAAAAACAGGCATACAAGTGAAGTTCTCACGAGTATGCCTGTTTTTCTTTTATCCTTTTAGATAATTTTTTCTTAATTGTTATTGCAGTGTTTGCCTGTAACTTGGAAAGATTAGGGGGACTTTCTCTGTTTGTCAGATAGATTTTTTTAGTGTTTGAAACGAGAAAGATCTACGTCCTTTACTTCCTTTTTCTTGAATCCTCCAAATTTGTAGCTGAAAGATACGGTGACGTTACGCATATAATTGTTCAGATACATATCTAGATACTGATTTCCATTGCGGACTTTCGTTGTCAGGTGGTTGCTTCCATTGAATAAATCATTCCCTTTGATCTGAATCATAGCTTTATCTCCTGCAAAGGTATAGCGAATGGCTGTATGGATGAATGCGGCAGGCGCTATGGTATAACTTCCTTGTATGGATTTGGATGTACCGGTCGCACTAATTTCTATTTTGATGTTGGGGCGCTTACTGAGTGTAAACGTATTGGTCCAGTTTCCTGCTATATTCCATATTCTACGGTCGAAAGGAGCATCATAATAGTTGCTTGCCTGTTGATGAAGTGAAGACAGACATATCATCAGCTGACTGTCCCACCATTCTCCTGTCTTGAACGGGATAACAGAAGTAAAGGCAAACTCTTTTGAATAGTCCCAGTTCTGATAATTGTATACAGCTTTCAGACGGCTGGAGTCTAGGTATATCATTTGCATGAAGTAATCTTTGATATAATCATAGCTGAACTGGAAAATATATTTGCTTTTCAGGATGTATGTCAAAGCTGCGGAGTAATCAGTATAAGGTTTGAGTGATGAATTTCCTGCCGATTCCTGATAATTGTTAAGGTAACTGGTCGATCCGCTTAACGTCCAATAATCGGGATAAGTCTTGTTCGAACTGAGTTCAAATTGAAGGATGTGTGAAGGGGAAAGAACATAACTTAAGTTCAAAGTAGGGTAGATTGCCCATTTTTTATAGCTTATCATTTGATAATATTCAATGGAAGCAGATGCATTCAGACTCCATTGGCTACCAAAGTTCTTTTCGAAACCGGTATAAAGATTATAAGTATATTCATCAACTCGGCTTTCTTTGTTCATTCCACTCATCGCTGCAAGATTATATCTTTGAGAATTATGGTTGTTTACATATGTAAAGGATGTTCCGTAATTCAGTACCCACGCATTGGAAAGTGTATGGTTTTGGTCGACATATACTTTCCATCGGTTTATATATTGAGCCGTGTTGCTAAGAAAAGTCGTTTCCTGTCCGTTGTTTTCTATGCTGCGGAAAGATTGTTCCTCTTTATTCCTGAAATACGTATAGTCGATACCCCCTGTCAGACCGAAGCCGGAAGTATAGTTTAAAGCCACGTTATGCATCTGTTCTTCGGCAGGGGCATGGTTGAAGGTGGTCGAATGATTATCCGAAGAGGTAACCGATTGTTGTTTATCGGGATTAAGACTGGAAGTATAACTCAGCCCCAATTGGCTCTGTTCATTAAACTTATAGTTTCCTCCAAGCCGGAATGTATGTACCAGTTGCCTATTTTCTCCGTTAGTAGACTGGCTGATGTTATGTATTTCATCATTCAACGTGTGACGGGTAATCAGTTTATAACCTTGACGGTTGTAGTGATTGTTGAGATTGTACATAAAGTCTATATCCAGTTTGGGAGATAAATAGGCAAATGTCACGCCGCCTTCTTCTCCTGCTTTATTTGCCTGTACATAATTGCCGTTTATCTCTCCCTGTAATCCTCCTTCTCCCGGTTTATAACCTTTTAGTATTACATTGATTGCTGCACCGCGCACATGATATTGCGGGGGAGTATTATACATCACTTCTGCCCGTTCTACACGTGATGCAGGCATACCCTTTAATAATGTAACAAGCTGTTCGTAGTTCATAGATGTAGGCTTTCCGTTCAAAATAATATTGATACTTCCAGCTCCGGCTAGTGTCAACACTCCATTTTGTTCCATTACGCCCGGTAGTTGTTTTAATGCATCATACACATTCGTCACCAGCTTATTGGCAGTGAGTTGAGGCATATCGTAGGTCAAGCGGCTGCCTTCTACTTTGACCAGCGGTCGTTCCCCTCGTACAATAACCTCATCCAGCGCATAGTCTTTAGCCTGTAGTACCGTGATACCTGCATCTTTTTCTTTGCCTTTTTTCTCTATTGTATGATATAATAGATGCTGAAAGATGAGTCGATAAGCTTCCGGCTGATGATTGAATACAAAGTTTCCGTCGGCATTCGAGATTGTTGCATCCACGAAAGTTGAGTCCGAAGTCTGAAGAATGATAGTTGCACCGTCTATCGGTTGCTGTTCTGTATTGACAACCTTACCCGAAACGGTTTGTGCTGTCAGGCTGCCTGAGCCTCCTGCCAGCAAGAAGATACTCATTAAAAAATAGATTTTCATATCAAATTGCATTGGGTTATTTTCTATATCTTTGACAGTGCGAAAGTAAAGGGCCCGACCGATTTTCTGGGTTAAGGGCAGGTTAATGTTACGTTAATACACGACTTATGGAGATAAAACATATTCGTTGGATTGCTGTGGTGGGACTTATTGCTATTGTTGAGCTGCAATACGTATGGCTTGTCAACACATATAAGCTGACTAAGGAAAGTATTCAGATGAAAGGGGAGGAACTGTTTCCCGAAGCAGCTTTACAGGAGGTTTTCCTGCGCGTATCTAAGACAAAGAAAGACTCCACGGTTACAATGAACGTTAACTTTGATGCTGAGAAGGATATGGAAACCATGTCTAACCCCGGTCAATGGCTGATGAGTTATATGCATGTTTCGTTTCAGGAAATTGCTCTGAAAGATTTTAATCGTGATGTTTCGTTTGTGGATTTGGATTCGATTTATGCGCACATGCTCGATTCGATTGGCTTCCCTGCTGTTGTTGCTTCGTGTATTGTCGATTCAACCGGTCGTGTAATGAGGTCTTCCAGTCAACTGGATATACATGGCAAAGGTGTATTACGAACTTCTCCTTTGCCGATCAGTCATGACGGAACTCGCTTTTTGCAAGGAGTTATTACCAATCCGTATCGGGTGATTTTCCGGCGAATGACATTACTTTTGCTTGCTACTGTGCTGATTATGGTCTTGGTTATAGTTTGTATCATTTATCAGATACGTATTATCGTTCGTCAAGATAAGATTGCCAAGTTACGTGAGGATTTTTCTTATGCTATGATTCACGATATGAAGACGCCTTTGAGTTCTATATTGATGGGTACTCAGATACTGGAAACTGGGAAACTGGATACCCAACCGGAGAAAAAGGCACGTTATTTCCGCATTTTGAAAGAAGAGGGAGAACACCTGCTTTCGCTGACAAACAAGGTATTGACACTTTCTAAACTGGAAAATCATCAGTTGAAGTTGGAAAAAGATACGTGCTGTGTTCGTTCGATGCTGGAAGACCTTGCCGAGAAGTATAAGGCAAAAGCAGTGAAGCATATTGTCTATAAATGGAATTTGCAGGCAGATACTGTTTATGCGGATGAGGAGTTTTTGAAAGAAGCACTCAGCAATCTGATTGACAATGCCGTGAAATATTCGGGTGAGGAGGTTGAAATTACATTTTCGTCGGGAAAGCTTTCGAACGAATATTATATAAAGGTACACGATACGGGTTTCGGTATTCCGCTGAAAGACCAGAGTAAGATATTCGAAAAATACGAACGTGCTTCGGCTGCGGATAGAAGTCGATATGGAGGTTCTGCTGGTTTCGGTTTAGGATTAAATTATGTTTTACGTGTAGCTGAAGCTCATGGTGGCAGAGTAACGTTGGAAAGCATTGAAGGAGAGTACAGCGAGTTTACGATATATCTTCCGAATAGAGAAGATTCTATTGATAAAACTTGTTTGAATACAAATAAATGAATTATAATAGAACAATGATACGACTATTGCTGGTAGAAGATGATACCAATCTGTGCTACATCATACGTGGTGGACTAGAGGATATGATAGGCGGTTACGAGATAATGACAGCCGATAACGGTGAAACAGGTTTGAGGATATGGAAGGAAACGCATCCCGATGTAATTGTTGCTGATATTGAGATGCCGGTAATGGATGGATATGAAATGGTGAGACGAATTCGTGAAACGGATGATGTAACACCTATTCTGTTTACTTCCGGCCGTGTTTCTCCAAAGGATGTAGTGAAAGGTTATGAGCTAGGTGTAAATAATTATATTAAGAAACCCTTTCTTGCTGAGGAGTTGAATGCACATATCCTTGCTTTGTTGAAACTGACAAAAGGAATAAGATCAGTAAATGAAGAAGAAATATTCCATCTCGGAACTTCTTTTATATTTGAAGCCGGCCATGCCTTGTTGAAACAGACAGGGGGAAAGGAGCAGACACTTACCGAACGAGAAGCTGCTTTGTTGCGTATTTTATGCGAGAATAAAAATAAGGTTGTTAAGCGTGAAGCTATCTTGGAACGTTTATGGAATACAGATGACGACTATTTTGCATCACGCAGTCTGGATGTATTCGTTTCACGTTTGCGAAAGTTGCTTGCATCCGATAATACTGTGCAATTGAAAACGATAAAAGGCGTAGGACTTATATTGGAAAGCCCTGCGCCTGGAGGATAATATGAAACTCCTGCTTTGTGTTTTACAAAGTAGTATTCTTTTTATTCAGCATTTTTCTTAAGCCATTCCATTCTTCGCTGGTCAGGAAGATGGGTTACTTTGAAGTGTTCGAATTTTACGTTAAATCCTTCACCGTCAGGACAAGCTCCCATCAGACCAACTTTGACCGGTGTATTGTCTTGCAGCCAGGCATTCCGCATCATAACATAAGTTTTGTCATCGAATGAGTAGAACACTTCTACGGCATCTAGTCGTCTGACTGCCTTTATCCAAATATAGGGTACAGGCTTATCGAGCGTAATAACACTCCAGTCGCTTGTATGGTGGGTAACAACTGTACTTAGGTTGAATTTTCCGTCAACAAACTCAATACCGGTCTTGATATAGTTTTCCTTGTCGATACGCAGCATCAGACCTGCTTGGTCGAAGCGGACTTTGTAGTCGCCTGTGATTTTTACTTTTACTTCAAACTCGCCGCCATACGTATTGTAATAAAAAGGAGCGTCATCGACAGTAAATCCGTAATGTGAAATGCGCCAATAGTCACTATGTGGAGTGACATACATACTTAATGCATTATCTGCTATTTCCCACTGCTCTGGTTCATTGAACCATTGCATTTTTTCCAGAGTCTGTGCCATAGCCTGCGTACTTATAAAGGTTAGCATTGCCAAAAAGAGCTTTTTCATAAATGTGTAAAGTTAGAATGTGGAATATTTTCTTTTATTTTGCAAAGGTAGTTACCTATACTGAGAGCACCAATACTGATAAATAACCATTTTTATTCTCTCTCCCGTTATGAATGTAAAGACTGCATTGAACAACGAACTGCTTGCACAAGATTTTGCAGGGGAAGTAAACCTGAACCGGTATCTTACACATTATAAACAGGTTGCTTCGATGTATGCTGAGGTAGAAAATTCGATAGCAGTTCTGAGTGATATGGGTTCTAACCGAAGTTATATTTATTATGGTAAGGTAGGAGAGTTTTTAGGCATAGCTTTGCATGGGGAATGTCATCTTATTGAATCTATCTGGGAAGAAGAAATATTCAGTCGGATTCATCCCGATGATTTGGTGAAGAAACATACTCGTGAATTACGCTTTTTGCATTTCCTTAAAAATGCTTTAGAGAAGCAGCGCAGTGATTATTATCTGGAAGAGTATCTTCGGATGTGTGACAGTGTGGGAAAATACCATCAGGTTTTACACCGTATGTTTTATGTCATAGCACAGGATACAGGGAATATTTGTCTGGCCTTGTGTTTATATAATCTGACTGAAGTTTCTTCCATAGGAAGCATGATTGTAAATTCAGCTGATGGAAGTCGTATAGATATTGATACGTACGACTGTTCCGACTTGCTTTCAAGACGTGAAAAAGAAATTCTGATATTAATAGGAAGGGGAAAGTCGAGTAAAGAAATAGCTGAAGAGCTTTCTCTCAGCATACATACCGTCAGTCGTCATAGGCAAAATATCCTGCAAAAACTACAAGTAAGCAACTCAGCTCAGGCTTTTGGCATCGCACGTGAATTACATTTGTTATAGTTGTTTTTATTTTGCATCATAGATTGTAAAAGCCTTTTGGCACTTTGTTGCTTTTTTAACAAGGAATATTCGTTGCTGTCAGCTAAAATGCTTAACTTTAACAACTTAATTGTAGGAGCTTATGAAGAAGTTGTTCTGTATATGTTATTTGTTCCTTGTTTTGTGTGGAACGTTTCCGTGGATAACTTCCTGTTCGGGGGACGATGTTGAAGAAGTTGTATCTGTGCAGGATGTTCCTTCCGATATCTCGTTGTTTGTGTCTGCTTGGTTTCCTGGAGCAATGATTGAACAGATTTCACGGATTAATGAGGGAGAGAGAGGGTATCATGCTCTCTTGTCGAATAATGTAGAAGTAGATTTTACTAACGAAGGAAGTTGGACAAAGGTTTGTTTCCCTAATGCAGGAATGCAGATTTTCGCGCGTAAGTTTCTGGGAGAGATGTACGACTTTATGGAAGCCAAATTTGGTGAGATATCAGTTTCCGCCATTTATGCAATCAAGGAGGGATTGACAGCAGAGTTGAGTGACGGAAGAAAACTGGCTTTCCAGCATTATGAGAATCGTTGTCTGGGATATGAATATCCTGTTGAAGTTGGCGAGGAATATTTGTCAGAGAAGATAAAGAATTATATTTTACAAGCATTTCCGGGTAGAGAGATTACACGAATTATTATTGGTTCGGAACAGTTGAATCCTTCTATGCCTGCTTATCGGGTATGGATAGATGATACTTATCTGCTTCTTTTTGATAAAGAAGGAGAATGGACTTTGGTTAGTGGGGAATTTGATCGGACAGTTGTAGAAGAAAACGGAGAATTGTTGTTTCCGGAGTTGCCGCAAACTGTGATTGATTTACTGCCTCAGAAGGTGATGGAACAGATTTGGGATTCTGAACCCAATGCGCGGATTACCTCTGTTTCCCGTGACCAGAAAGATTATTATACATTACAGGTGCATCCTACTAAGGCGATTTCTACCTATGGAGGTGAAAAAACTTTTGTGATTCAAATCAGCCGGATTCAGGAATTTCTGAAAAACTATTTTACAGAAGTTTATCAGATGAAAATTTCATGGAATTATGATTGTAATAATCCACTTGTATCTGTTGCTTTACCAAATGGATTCAGTTTCTTGTTTGATGGTGATTATGAATGGTTACGCATAAATGGGGGAGGGCAGATATGGCCGGATTCGATGTTACCATTGTTGCCTTCAGGTATTATTTCGTATTGGAAAAATACAGCAGCAGATGTCGGAATTACAGATGTAGACAGAAGGGAAGGAAATTATCATGTTTTGTTGATAGATGGAACCCGCTGGTTGTTTAATTCATATGGGGTATTTATAAAAGACGAAAATGCAGGTTAAGTAAAAAGCGGAGAACAGCAACTGTGTACAAATTGGTCTGTTCTCCGCTTTTTGTATTATTCTTTAAACCAGGAAGCATACATCAAATATCCGTTTGCTATCTTTTGGTTCAGCTCTTTACTTTGTTCAGGGTCTACTTTCTTTATAAACTTAGCAGGAACTCCACCCCAAAGGGTATGAGGCTCTATAACAGTATTTGCTAAAACCAGTGCACCTGCAGCTACTATAGCTCCTTCTCCTACTACAGCATGGTCGAGGAGAGTGGAACCCATGCCGATGAGGGCATTATCGTGTACGCAGGCTCCATGGAGGGTGACATTGTGTCCGATAGAAACATCATTTCCTATTTCGACAGTAGATTTTTCATAAAGAGTATGTAATACGGTTCCGTCCTGAATATTTACTCTGTCACCGATACGGATAGAGTTGACATCACCTCGTAAGACTGCATTAAACCATATACTGCAATCTCGTCCCATAACGACGTCGCCTATGATGGTGGCATTGTCGGCAAGGTAACAGTTTTCACCTATTTGAGGAGTGAATCCTCTGACTGATTTTATTAGTGCCATAATTATCTTTATTTCGTTTGAATTTATAAGCGTGCGGTAGCTTCTTTCAACCAGTTTTGTTCGTCGGATGTAAGCATTGGAGAAAGCATATCGTATACTCTCTGGTGATAGCTGTTCAACCACTCAATCTCTTCGTCAGTCAATAAATCTATGCGAATAGCTTCTTTGTCGATCGGACATAATGTAAGTGGTTCGAATTTATAGAAAACTCCAAATTCGGTTTCACGTGCGGGTACTACAAGCATTGTATTTTCTGTACGGATGCCATACCGTCCGGATTTGTAGATGCCTGGCTCGTTCGTTATTGTCATGCCTGGTTGTAAAGGAGTGGGGATATGGTTCATACGTATTTGATGAGGCCCTTCGTGTACATTTAGGAAATGCCCTACGCCATGTCCTGTGCCATGTCCGTAGTTGATGCCTGCTTTCCACATAAACTGGCGTGCAAGTACATCTAACTGTGTACCACATGTTCCTTGTGGAAACTCTGCTTGCGATAAAGCGATGAATCCTTTTAAAACGAGTGTGTAATCCGTTTTTTGTTCATCAGAAACTTCTCCTAGTACAATTGTTCGGGTTATATCTGTTGTTCCATCCAGGTATTGTGCTCCGCTGTCGAGTAATAGCAGTCCTTTTGCTTGCAAGGTGGAAGATGTTTCAGGCGTTGCTTCATAATGGACAATGGCTCCATGTTCCTGATAGCCGGCAATGGTGTCGAAGCTGATGCCCTGAAAGAGGCATTGTTCTGATCGTAGTTCGTACAGCTTGCGGTCAACTGAAAGTTCTGTTTCCATACCACTTTGCACGTTCTCCTTCAACCATATCAGGAAGCGTACCATTGCTACTCCGTCGCGCACCATTGCCTGATGGAACCCTTTGATTTCGGTTTCATTTTTTACGGCTTTCAGTAAACGTATTGGTGAGGGCTGTTTAATGATACTGGCTGATGTTGATGCAGCTTGATAGAGAGTGTAGTTGGTTTCTGGAGAAAGCTGAATACTATTTCCCTTGTATTGAAGCAGGTTATTTTCTATCTCTGTATAGTCTTTTGTCTGAATTTGATTCTGTGTGAGATATGCCTTGACTTCTGCTGTAAGCTTTTCTGGTAAAATGTATAAGGTTGCATCTGTTTGAGTAATAAATAGATAGCTGATAAAAACAGGGTTGCAGTGTACATCACTTCCTCTCAAATTTAATGTCCACGCTATTTCATCGAGGGCGGAAATTAAAATGCCATCCGCTTGATTACGACAGAGACTTTCTCTTACTAGAGTCAACTTATCGGAACAAGACATGCCACTGTATTCCAGAGGTAAAATAAACGGTGAGCTTTGAGGTAAAGGGGGACGATCTTCCCATAAAAGATTGAAAGGATCGTCAACAGATACCAATTGAAGCTCTTTAGAGGCAAGTGAAATACGGAGACTTTCTACTTCTGCTACGGTATTAACCCAGCCGTCTATACCAACTTTATCACCTGAGTGCAGGACTTCTCCCAACCATTCAGCAATGGTGGGGGTGTCTGGAAGCCGGTCTTTGAACAGGGTGATACCTGTATCTTGTAATTGTTCTGATGCTTGTAAAAAATATCTTGAGTCAGTCCATAATCCTCCTTTGTCTTTAGTAATGACAACAGTTCCTGCAGAACCGGTAAATCCGGAAATCCATTTGCGTGATTCCCAATGCTCTGGTACATATTCACCTGAATGAGGATCTGTGCTTGGTATAATGAAAGCAGCAATTCCTTGTCGTTTCATGAAAGTGCGTAAAGAGATTATTCTTTTTTTTATTTCTTCCTTCATAGTAAAAATATATTTATCAAAGTCTTTCTATTAAAAGCAAAGGTACGATTTCTGTGCTATTTTCGATAAAATATACTGGAAAGTTTTGTAAATAAAGAAAGTATGTGTAATTTTGCGCCGCAATTCGACTATCGAATAATTTAATAACAACATACTTTAATTTTAAAAACATGATTGTAGTACCAGTAAAAGAAGGCGAAAACATTGAAAAAGCGCTGAAGAAGTTCAAAAGAAAATTTGAAAAAACAGGTGTTGTAAAAGAATTGAGAAGCAGACAGCAGTATGACAAACCGTCTGTTTTGAAAAGACTGAAAATGGAACGTGCTGTTTACGTTCAGAAAATGCACCAAGTAGAAGAATAATAATTCCGTAAAAACTTTGAATTATTGAATTCTTTTTCATAAATTCGTTGCTGAATAATAAAGGCGATGCTTTTTATGCTGAAAGATTCTTTTTTGAAATATCTTCAATTTGAGAAGAACTATTCCGATAAAACGATTGTTAGTTATGGTATAGATCTTGAAAAGTTTGAAGAGTATTTTAAAACGGTGGATGAATGCTTGGATTTTACTGTTGTAGATGCTGATCTGATTCGTGGATGGGTTCTCTCATTGATGGAAGAAGGGTATACGGCTACTTCGGTAAATCGAAAGTTAAGTTCACTTCGTTCTTTTTATCGCTACTTATTGCGTCAAGGTGTTGTTTCTGTGGATCCGCTTCAAAAAGTGGTGGGGCCTAAAAAGAAAAAACCTTTGCCTGTTTTTGTGAAAGAGGCTGATATGTCTCGTCTGCTTGATGAAACTGATTTTGGAACAAGTTTTGAGGGTGTTCGGGATAAAGTTATTTTAGAGGTTTTTTATGAAACAGGAGTTCGACTTTCTGAACTCGTTGGTTTGACGGATGCTGATGTGGATTTATCTCTAAAGCAAATAAAAGTAACGGGGAAAAGAAATAAACAGCGTTTTATTCCTTTTGGTGATAAATTGAAAAGTGACTTAAACGCTTATCTTTCAGTAAGAGAAGAACGTTTTCCAGGTAGTGGAGAAGCTTTTTTTCTTCGTGGAAATGGGAAGCCGATATATCCTGGCCTGGTTTATCTTTTAGTGAAGCGTAATCTTTCGAAGGTTGTTTCGTTGAAAAAGAAAAGCCCTCATGTGTTGCGCCACTCTTTTGCAACCTCGATGCTGAATAATCATGCAGAATTGGGTGCGGTAAAAGAATTGCTTGGGCATGAAAGCTTGACTACGACGGAAGTTTATACTCATACAACTTTCGAAGAACTGAAAAAAGTTTATGAACAAGCTCACCCTAGAGCGTAAAGAAAAAGGAGGTTTTTATGGAAGTAAGAATTCAATCAATTCATTTCGATGCATCTGAAAAACTTGAAGCTTTTATTCAGAAAAAAGCAGAGAAGCTCGAGAAGTTTTGCGATAATATAAAGAAAGTAGAGGTGTCTTTAAAAGTAGTAAAACCTGAAACAGCTATGAATAAAGAAGCTGGCGTACGTGTCTTGGCACTGAATACAGAGTTTTACGCTGAGAAGGTAAGTGATACATTTGAAGAATCTATAGATGTGTGCATGGATGCACTCTCTAAACAACTGCTGAAAGCGAAAGAAAAACAGCAGGGTAAGTAAAAAAATCACGGGAAATATTTTGTGATTAGAAAATAATATCTAACTTTGCAGCCGCTAAGTCGCGGAGATTGTGTGGCTGCAAAGTTAATTTGCCTCTTTAGCTCAGTTGGCCAGAGCACGTGATTTGTAATCTCGGGGTCGTTGGTTCGAATCCGACAAGAGGCTCGAAAGAAGAAAAACACAGGATTATAACTGGTGTTCTTTGAAAGAAGTTGGGCAAATACCAGAGTGGCCAAATGGGGCAGACTGTAAATCTGCTGGCTTACGCCTTCGGTGGTTCGAATCCATCTTTGCCCACTAAAATTGCGGAAGTAGCTCAGTCGATAGAGCATTAGCCTTCCAAGCTGAGGGTCGCGGGTTTGAGTCCCGTCTTCCGCTCTTCTTTTTTCTTCTTTGCTGTTATAGCTCAGCGGTAGAGCACTTCCTTGGTAAGGAAGAGGTCCCGGGTTCAAGTCCCGGTAACAGCTCGTGAATTTGTAAAGCTGATTATTAATCAAAATAAATAGTAAAGCTATGGCTAAAGAGAAATTTGAACGTTCGAAACCGCACGTTAACATTGGTACTATCGGTCACGTTGACCACGGTAAAACCACTTTGACTGCTGCTATTACAACAGTATTGGCAAAGAAAGGTCTGTCAGAATTGCGTTCTTTCGATTCTATCGATAACGCTCCTGAAGAAAAGGAAAGAGGTATCACTATCAACACTTCTCACGTAGAGTATCAGACTGCTAACCGTCACTATGCTCACGTAGACTGTCCGGGACACGCCGACTACGTAAAGAACATGGTTACTGGTGCTGCTCAGATGGATGGTGCTATCATCGTAGTTGCTGCAACTGATGGTCCTATGCCTCAGACTCGCGAACACATCTTGTTGGCTCGTCAGGTAAACGTTCCTCGTCTGGTTGTATTCTTGAACAAATGCGACATGGTTGATGACGAAGAAATGTTGGAATTGGTTGAAATGGAAATGCGTGAATTGTTGTCATTCTATGACTTCGATGGCGATAATACTCCTATCATCCGTGGTTCTGCTTTGGGTGCATTGAACGGTGTTCCTCAGTGGGAAGAAAAAGTTATGGAATTGATGGATGCAGTTGATAACTGGATTCCTCTGCCTCCGCGTGATGTAGATAAACCATTCTTGATGCCGGTTGAAGACGTATTCTCAATCACTGGTCGTGGTACTGTTGCTACTGGTCGTATCGAAGCTGGTGTTATCAAGGTAGGTGATGAAGTTGAAATCTTGGGTCTTGGTGAAGACAAGAAATCAGTTGTTACTGGTGTTGAAATGTTCCGTAAATTGTTGGATCAGGGTGAAGCTGGTGATAACGTTGGTTTGTTGCTTCGTGGTATCGACAAGAACGAAATCAAACGTGGTATGATTTTGTGTCACCCGGGTCAGGTTAAAGCTCACTCTAAGTTCAAAGCTGAGGTTTATATCCTGAAGAAAGAAGAAGGTGGTCGTCACACTCCATTCCACAACAAATATCGTCCTCAGTTCTACTTGCGTACTATGGACTGTACAGGTGAAATCACTTTGCCAGAAGGTACAGATATGGTAATGCCGGGTGATAACGTTACTATCAACGTTGAATTGATCTATCCGGTTGCATTGAACGTAGGTTTGCGTTTCGCTATCCGTGAAGGTGGACGTACAGTAGGTGCTGGTCAGATTACAGAACTTCTTGACTAATATCGATTCATCGAAATAAATTATAGTTCCCGGATTTGGTTTCGGGAACTATTTTTACGGGAATAGCTCAGTTGGTAGAGCATCGGTCTCCAAAACCGAGTGTCGGGAGTTCGAGCCTCTCTTCCCGTGCTAAATTGATAAGAATATGTTTAAAAAGATAACGAATTATTGTAAAGAATCTTACGACGAACTAGTCCATAAAGTATCATGGCCTACTCGTTCAGAGCTTTCTAGTAGTGCAGTGGTTGTTTTATATGCTTCCCTACTCATTGCACTCGTTGTTTTTCTTATGGATTCTGCCTTCCAGTTTATCATGGAAGACGTTATCTATCCGCACTAATAAACAGTTAGAGAAATGTCTGAGATTGAAAAAAAATGGTACGTACTTCGTGCCGTGAGTGGTAAAGAATCTAAGGTTAAAGAATATCTTGAAGCTGAAATGAGAAACAGCGACCTTGGAGAGTATGTATCTCAGGTATTGATTCCTACCGAAAAGGTTTATCAGGTTCGCAATGGAAAGAAAATTGTGAAAGAGAGAAGTTATCTCCCTGGTTATGTCTTGGTAGAAGCTGCATTGGTTGGTGAAGTTGCTCATCACTTGAGAAACATTACAAACGTAATTGGCTTTTTAGGAGGTCAGGAACATCCTGTGCCTTTAAGACAATCGGAAGTGAATCGAATACTGGGTACGGTAGATGAACTGCAGGAAGTAAGTGAGGATACTAATATCCCTTATACCGTAGGAGAAACAGTGAAAGTAAGTGTTGGACCGTTTAGCGGATTCAGTGGAATCATTGAGGAAGTAAGCGCGGAAAAACGCAAACTGAAAGTTATGGTCAAAATATTTGGGCGCAAAACTCCGCTCGAATTAGGCTTTACGGATGTGGAAAAGGAATAACGCATTTTGTTACGTGTTGTTTATTCTATTCGTTAATCATTTATATTAAATTTTGTAAAAATGGCTAAAGAAGTTGCTGGACTAATCAAATTACAGATTAAAGGAGGCGCTGCAAATCCATCACCTCCCGTTGGACCTGCTTTGGGTTCTAAGGGTATTAATATCATGGAATTTTGCAAGCAATTCAACGCCAGAACCCAGGACAAGGCAGGTAAAGTATTGCCTGTAATCATTACCTACTACACAGACAAGTCGTTCGATTTCGTAATCAAGACTCCTCCTGTTGCAATTCAATTGCTCGAGGCTGCTAAGATTAAGAGTGGATCAGCTGAACCTAACCGTAAGAAAGTTGCAGAACTGACTTGGGATCAGATTCGTGCTATCGCTCAAGACAAATTGGTTGACTTGAACTGCTTTACTATCGAAGCTGCTATGACAATGGTAGCAGGAACAGCTAGAAGTATGGGTATCGCTGTAAAAGGTGACTTCCCGGGTAATAACTAATTAACTTCAATTGATAATGGGTAAACTGACAAAAAATCAAAAGTTGGCTGCAGAAAAAATTGAAGCAGGGAAAGCATACTCACTGAAAGAAGCTGCTCAGCTTGTAAAAGAAATTACTTTCACTAAGTTTGATGCTTCATTAGATATTGACGTACGTTTAGGTGTAGACCCTCGTAAGGCTAACCAGATGGTAAGAGGCGTTGTTTCTCTTCCTCATGGTACAGGTAAGCAAGTTCGTGTGCTTGTTTTGTGTACACCGGATGCTGAAGCTGCTGCAAAAGAAGCAGGTGCTGACTATGTTGGTCTTGATGAATATATTGAAAAGATCAAAGGTGGATGGACTGATATTGACGTAATCATTACAATGCCGTCCATCATGGGTAAGATCGGTGCTCTGGGTCGTGTGCTTGGTCCTCGTGGATTGATGCCTAACCCTAAGAGTGGTACTGTAACTATGGATGTAGCTAAAGCTGTTAAGGAAGTTAAGCAGGGTAAGATTGACTTTAAGGTTGACAAGAGTGGTATTGTTCACACTTCAATCGGTAAAGTTTCTTTCACTGTTGACCAGATCCGTGAAAATGCGAAAGAATTTATCGCTACTATCATTAAACTGAAACCGACCACAGCTAAAGGTACTTATATTAAGAGTATTTATCTTTCAAGTACTATGAGTAAGGGTATTAAGATTGACCCTAAATCTGTAGAAGAAATCTAAAATTAAGGAGGAATCATGAGAAAGGAAGATAAAGGCGTAATTATCGGTCAGTTGGCTGATACCGTAAAGCAATATGGACATTTCTACTTGGTTGATACAACTGCTATGGATGCAGCATCTACTAGCGAACTGCGTAGAAAATGTTTCAAGGCTGGTATCAAACTGGTAGTTGTGAAGAACTCTTTGCTTCACAAGGCTTTAATGAGCTTGGATGTTGATTATTCACCATTGTTTGATTCTTTGAAAGGTACAACTTCAGTAATGTTCTGCGAAACAGCAAACGCTCCTGCTAAGTTGTTGAAAGAATACAAAGAAGGTGTTCCTGCATTGAAAGCTGCTTATGCAGAAGAAGGATTCTATGTAGGTGCTGATCAGCTCGAAGCTTTGGCAACAATCAAGAGCAAGAACGAAGTTATTGCGGATATCGTGGCATTGCTGCAATCTCCTGCGAAGAACGTTATTTCTGCTCTTCAGTCTGGTGGTAACACCATTCACGGAGTTCTTAAGACTTTGGGTGAACGTGCAGAATAATCGTTTGCTGATCTTAAGACTAAACTAAACAACTTTAATTATCAATTAGTAACAAACAATTAAATTCATACAAAAATGGCAGATTTGAAAGCTTTTGCAGAACAATTAGTTAACTTGACAGTAAAAGAAGTTAATGAACTTGCAACTATCCTTAAAGAAGAATATGGTATTGAACCTGCTGCTGCAGCTGTAGCTGTTGCTGCTGGTCCTGCTGCTGCTGGTGCAGCTGCTGCTGAAGAAAAAACTTCATTCGATGTAGTTTTGAAGAGCGCAGGTGCTGCTAAATTGCAGGTTGTTAAGGCAGTTAAAGAAGCTTGTGGTCTTGGCTTGAAAGAAGCAAAAGACATGGTTGACGGTGCTCCTAGCGTAGTTAAAGAAGGTTTGGCTAAAGACGAAGCTGAATCTTTGAAGAAAGTTTTGGAAGAAGCTGGAGCTGAAGTTGAACTTAAATAAGATTATCCTGTAAATCAGGTAGTTCGGTTAAGAGTCCTCTGTCAAGAGGATTCTTAACCTTTTTGCGTCTATATTAAGTTACACAGGTTCTCTTACCTGAATTTAAACATTTTAACTCCATACAGATGTCTTCAAATACTAATAATCAACGAATTAATTTTGCTTCTATTAAGAATCCGATGAAGTATCCGGATTTCCTGGAAGTGCAATTGAAGTCATTTCAAGACTTTTTACAGTTAGATACTCCGCCTGAAAAACGAAAGAACGATGGCTTGTATAAGGTGTTTGCAGAAAACTTCCCTATTGCAGATACACGTAACAACTTCGTGCTCGAGTTCCTCGACTACTATATTGACCCGCCTCACTATACAATCGATGACTGTTTAGAACGTGGCTTGACTTATAGTGTTCCCTTGAAAGCTAAGCTGAAGCTTTATTGTACAGACCCCGATCACGAAGACTTTGATACCGTTATTCAGGATGTATATCTGGGTCCTATCCCTTACATGACTCCAAAAGGTACTTTTGTTATCAATGGAGCAGAACGTGTAGTTGTTTCTCAGTTACACCGTTCTCCGGGTGTATTCTTTGGACAAAGTATCCATGCTAATGGAACAAAATTGTACTCGGCTCGTATCATTCCGTTTAAAGGTTCTTGGATTGAATTTGCAACGGATATTAACAACGTAATGTATGCTTACATTGACCGTAAGAAGAAGTTGCCTGTTACTACATTGCTGCGTGCTGTTGGTTTTGAAAATGATAAAGACATCCTGGAAATCTTTAATTTGGCTGAAGATGTAAAAGTTAATAAAGCCAATTTGAAAAAGATTATTGGTCGTAAGCTGGCAGCTCGTGTGCTGAAAACTTGGACTGAGGATTTCGTTGATGAAGATACTGGTGAAGTTGTTTCTATTGAACGTAACGAGGTTGTAATCGACCGTGAAACTGTAATCGAACCGGAACATATCGATTTGATTTTGGAATCTGGTATCCAGAATATCCTCGTTCACAATGAAGAAGCTAATTCTTCTGACTATTCAATTATTTTCAATACTTTACAGAAAGACCCAAGTAACTCAGAGAAGGAAGCTGTATTGTACATCTACCGTCAGTTGCGTAATGCAGATCCTGCTGATGATGCTAGTGCTCGTGAAGTTATCAATAACTTGTTCTTCTCTGAAAAGCGTTATGATCTGGGTGAAGTAGGACGTTACCGTATCAACAAGAAGTTGAATCTGGATACGGATATGGATGTCAAAGTATTGACAAAACAAGATATTATTGAAATCATCAAATATCTGATTGAGCTTATTAACTCAAAAGCAGATGTAGATGATATTGACCATTTGAGCAACCGTCGTGTACGTACAGTAGGAGAACAGTTGTCTAATCAGTTCGCTATTGGTTTGGCTCGTATGTCACGTACTATCCGTGAACGTATGAATGTACGCGATAACGAGGTATTTACTCCGATTGACTTGATTAATGCGAAGACTATTTCTTCTGTTATTAATTCATTCTTTGGAACAAATGCTTTGTCACAGTTCATGGACCAGACAAATCCGCTGGCTGAAATCACTCACAAACGTCGTTTGTCTGCATTAGGTCCTGGTGGTTTGTCACGTGATCGTGCCGGATTTGAGGTGCGAGACGTACACTACACTCACTATGGTCGTTTGTGTCCGATTGAGACTCCTGAAGGTCCGAATATCGGTTTGATTTCTTCTTTGTGTGTATATGCAAAGATTAATGATCTTGGATTTATCGTAACTCCTTACCGTAAAGTAAAAGATGGAGTTGTTGATTTATCACCGGAAGGTATAGAATATTTGTCAGCAGAGGAAGAAGAAGACAAGATTATAGCTCAGGGTAATGCACCGTTGAATGATGACGGAACATTTATCCGCGAGAAAGTAAAAGCTCGTCGTGATGCTGATTATCCGGTAGTAACTCCTGATCAGGTAGAGTTGATGGACGTTGCTCCACAGCAGATCGCTTCTATTGCTGCCTCATTGATTCCGTTCTTGGAGCATGATGACGCTAACCGTGCATTGATGGGATCAAACATGATGCGCCAGGCAGTTCCTTTGTTGAAGACAGAAGCTCCTATTGTTGGTACTGGTATCGAAAAACAATTATGTGAAGATTCACGTACTCAGATTACAGCTGAAGGTGACGGTGTAATTGATTTTGTAGATGCAACAACAATTCGAATTTTGTATGACCGTACAGATGATGAAGAATTTGTAAGCTTTGAACCGGCATTGAAGGAATATCGTATCCCTAAATTCCGCAAAACGAACCAGAGTATGACTATCGACTTGCGTCCGATTTGTACTAAAGGTCAGCGTGTAAAGAAGGGAGATATCTTAACAGAAGGATATTCTACAGCTAACGGAGAATTGGCACTGGGTAAGAACCTGTTGGTTGCCTATATGCCATGGAAAGGATATAACTACGAGGATGCTATTGTGTTGAACGAACGTGTTGTTCGTGAAGATATTCTGACTTCTGTACACGTTGACGAATACATCCTTGAAGTACGTGAAACTAAGCGCGGTATGGAAGAGTTGACTTCTGATATTCCTAATGTGAGTGAAGAAGCAACAAAAGATTTGGATGAAAATGGTATTGTCCGTATTGGTGCACGTATTGAGCCGGGAGATATCTTGATTGGTAAGATTACTCCGAAGGGTGAATCAGATCCTTCTCCAGAAGAAAAATTGCTGCGTGCAATCTTTGGTGATAAAGCTGGTGATGTAAAAGATGCTTCATTAAAAGCTTCTCCATCATTGCGAGGTGTGGTTATCGATAAGAAATTATATTCACGTGTTATAAAGACTCGTAGCGAGAAGAATGCAGATAAGGCTATTCTGCCGAAACTGAATGAAGAATTTGAAGAAAAGGCAGCAGCACTGAAAGAAATCTTAGTTGAAAAACTGTTAGTTTTGACTAATGATAAGGTTTCTCAAGGCGTTAAGGATTATTTGGGAACTGAAGTGATTGCTAAGGGTGCCAAGTTTACAAAACGTGACTTGGAATCATTGGATTATACAATCATTCAGTTGAGCAAATGGACTTCTGATGCTCATAAGAATGACATGATTCGTGATTTGATCATGAATTACCTGAAGAAATATAAAGAACTCGATGCTGAGTTGAAGCGTAAGAAATTCGCTTTGACCATCGGAGATGAGTTGCCTTCAGGAATCATTCAGATGGCTAAAGTTTATATTGCTAAGAAACGTAAGATTGGTGTAGGTGATAAGATGGCAGGTCGTCACGGTAACAAGGGTATTGTATCACGTGTCGTACGTCAGGAAGATATGCCGTTCTTGGCAGATGGAACTCCTGTAGATATCGTATTGAATCCGTTGGGTGTGCCTTCTCGTATGAACATCGGTCAGATTTTCGAAGCTGTACTTGGACGTGCCGGAAAAGAACTGGGTGTGAAGTTTGCTACTCCGATCTTTGATGGTGCTACTCTGGATGATTTGGATAAATGGACAGATAAAGCTGGTTTGCCTCGTTATTGTAAGACTTACTTATATGATGGAGGTACAGGTGAGCAGTTTGACCAGCCGGCAACCGTTGGTGTGACTTACATGTTGAAACTTGGTCACATGGTTGAAGACAAGATGCATGCTCGTTCTATCGGTCCGTACTCTCTGATTACTCAGCAGCCACTTGGTGGTAAGGCTCAGTTTGGTGGTCAGCGTTTTGGAGAAATGGAGGTTTGGGCAATCGAAGCATTTGGTGCAGCCCATGTTCTTCAGGAAATTCTGACAATCAAGTCTGATGATGTAGTTGGACGTTCGAAGGCCTATGAAGCAATTGTCAAGGGTGAACCAATGCCTACTCCGGGTATTCCTGAATCTTTGAATGTATTGCTGCATGAATTGAGAGGTCTTTGCCTGAGCATTACACTGGAATAATATATTAATGAAGGATGGAGACGGATAGCCTCCACCTTCATCTTTAAATTCTTCATTTTATAAAATATAAAGTATGGCTTTTAGAAAAGATACTAAGATAAAGAGTAATTTCTCAAAGATTACGATCGGACTGGCTTCTCCTGAAGAGATTTTGGAAAACTCTTTCGGTGAAGTATTGAAACCGGAAACTATCAACTACCGTACTTATAAACCGGAACGTGATGGTTTGTTCTGTGAACGAATCTTCGGTCCGGTAAAGGACTACGAATGTCATTGTGGTAAATACAAGCGCATTCGTTATAAAGGAATTGTGTGCGACCGATGTGGTGTAGAAGTAACAGAAAAGAAAGTTCGTCGTGAACGTAGCGGTCACATTCAGCTGGTTGTACCTGTTGCACATATCTGGTATTTCCGTTCTTTGCCTAATAAAATCGGCTATTTGTTAGGATTGCCTACAAAGAAGCTTGATGCTATTATTTACTATGAACGTTATGTAGTTATTCAGCCGGGTATAAAAGCAGAAGATGGTATCAGCCAATATGATTTGCTGTCTGAAGAAGAATATCTTGATATTATGGATAGTCTTCCAAAAGAAAACCAATATCTGGAAGACAGTGATCCAAATAAGTTCATTGCGAAGATGGGTGCTGAAGCAATTTATGACTTACTCGTTCGTCTGGACTTAGATGCTCTTTCTTATGAATTACGTCATAAAGCTAATAATGATTCTTCTCAGCAGCGTAAGAATGAAGCTTTGAAGCGCTTGCAGGTTGTAGAATCTTTCCGTGCTTCACGTGGCCGTAATAAACCTGAATGGATGATTGTACGTATTGTTCCGGTTATTCCACCAGAATTACGTCCGTTGGTTCCATTGGATGGAGGTCGTTTTGCAACTTCTGACTTGAATGATTTGTATCGTCGTGTTATTATTCGTAATAACCGTTTGAAACGTCTGATTGAAATCAAGGCTCCGGAAGTAATCTTACGTAATGAAAAGCGTATGTTGCAGGAAGCTGTTGACTCATTGTTTGACAACTCTCGTAAGTCAAGCGCAGTGAAGACAGATGCCAACCGTCCTTTGAAGTCACTTTCAGATAGCTTAAAAGGTAAGCAAGGACGTTTCCGTCAGAACTTGCTGGGTAAACGTGTTGACTATTCTGCACGTTCAGTAATTGTCGTAGGTCCGGAACTGAAGATGGGTGAATGTGGTATTCCTAAATTGATGGCTGCCGAACTTTACAAACCATTTATCATTCGCAAATTGATAGAACGTGGTATTGTTAAGACTGTCAAGTCTGCAAAGAAAATTGTAGATCGTAAGGAGCCAGTTATTTGGGATATCTTGGAGCATGTAATGAAAGGACATCCTGTATTGCTGAACCGTGCGCCGACTTTGCACCGCTTGGGTATTCAGGCATTCCAGCCTAAGATGATTGAAGGTAAGGCTATTCAGTTGCACCCGTTGGCATGTACTGCGTTCAATGCCGACTTTGATGGTGACCAGATGGCGGTACATTTGCCTTTGAGTAATGAAGCTGTTCTTGAAGCTCAGATGTTGATGCTTCAATCACATAATATATTGAACCCTGCCAATGGTGCTCCTATCACAGTGCCGGCACAGGATATGGTTCTTGGTTTGTATTACATTACCAAGTTGCGTAAAGGTGCTAAGGGTGAGGGATTGATTTTCTACGGACCAGAAGAAGCATTGATTGCTTACAATGAAGGAAAAGTAGATATTCACGCTATCATCAGTGTTGTAACTAACGACCTTGATGAAAATGGTAATATTGTCAAGAAGATGATTAAAGAAACTTCTGTAGGACGTATTATCGTTAACGAGTTGGTTCCAGATGAATGCGGTTACTTGAATACTATTATCTCTAAGAAATCATTGCGTGATATCATCAGCGATGTTATTAAGACAGTCGGTGTTGCCCGTGCTTGTGAATTCTTGGATGGTATTAAGAACTTAGGTTATAAGAAAGCTTTCGAAGGTGGTTTGTCATTCAACTTGGGTGATATCATTATCCCGAAAGAAAAGGAAGAACTGGTTAAACGTGGTAACGAAGAGGTTGAGCAAATTATGATGAACTATAACATGGGTTTCATCACCGACAACGAACGTTACAATCAGGTTATTGATACTTGGACACACGTTAACAGCGACTTGTCTGATATCTTGTATAAGACTATTAAGAATGACGATCAAGGATTCAACTCTGTATTTATGATGTTGGATTCTGGAGCCCGTGGTTCTAAGGAACAGATCCGTCAGTTGTCTGGTATGCGTGGTTTGATGGCTAAACCTCAGAAAGCAGGTGCTGAAGGTGCTCAGATTATTGAAAACCCGATTCTTTCTAACTTTAAGGAAGGTTTGTCAGTGTTGGAGTACTTTATTTCTACTCACGGTGCTCGTAAGGGTCTTGCCGATACTGCGTTGAAAACTGCCGATGCCGGATATTTGACTCGTCGTTTGGTTGACGTTTCTCACGACGTGATCATTAATGAAGAAGACTGTGGAACATTGCGTGGTCTGGTTTGTACAGCATTGAAGAATAACGATGAAGTTATTGCAACATTGTATGAACGTATTTTGGGACGTGTTTCTGTACACGATGTAATACATCCTACAACTGGTAAGCTGATAGTAGCTGCTGGTGAAGAAATTACAGAATCAATTGCACAGGAAATCGAAGATTCTCCGATTGAAAGCGTTGAAATCCGTTCTGTATTGACATGTGAGTCGAAGAAGGGTGTATGTGCTAAGTGTTATGGACGTAACCTTGCTACCAGCCGTATGGTTCAGAAAGGTGAGGCTGTTGGTGTTATCGCTGCTCAGTCAATCGGTGAACCGGGTACTCAGTTGACATTGCGTACGTTCCACGCTGGAGGTATCGCCGGTAACATGGCTGCAAATGCAAGTATTGTTGCGAAGAACGATGCACGTCTTGAGTTTGAAGAATTGCGTACAGTAGACGCTGTTGAAGAAACAGGTGAAGCAGTTAAGATCGTTGTTGGTCGTTTGGCTGAAGTTCGTTTCGTGGATGTTAATACAGGTATTATCCTGTCAACACATAACGTTCCTTATGGTTCTAAACTGTATGCATCAGATGGTGAAGTCGTTGAGAAAGGTAAGCTGATTGCTAAGTGGGACCCGTTCAATGCCGTTATTGTTACAGAAGCTGCAGGTAAGATTGACTTTGAATCTGTAATTGAAAATGTAACATATAAGGTAGAATCGGATGAAGCTACAGGTTTGCGTGAAATCATCATTACAGAATCTAAAGATAAGACAAAGATCCCGTCATTGCATATTTTGGATGAAAATGGTGGTATCATTCGTACATATAACTTGCCGGTAGGTGGTCACGTAGTTGTTGAAGACAAGCAGGTGGTTAAGGCCGGTGATATTTTGGTTAAGATTCCACGTGCAGTTGGTAAGGCAGGTGATATCACCGGTGGTCTTCCACGTGTAACCGAATTGTTCGAAGCACGTAACCCATCTAATCCTGCTGTTGTTTCAGAAATCGATGGTGAGGTTACGATGGGTAAGATTAAACGTGGTAACCGTGAAATTATCGTTACATCTAAGACAGGCGATGTGAAGAAGTACCTTGTGGCTCTGTCAAAGCAGATCCTTGTTCAGGAAAACGACTATGTACGTGCCGGAACTCCGTTGTCAGATGGTGCTATCACTCCTGCTGATATCTTGGCTATTAAAGGTCCTACAGCAGTACAGGAGTACATCGTGAACGAAATTCAGGATGTATACCGTCTGCAGGGTGTTAAGATTAACGATAAGCACTTTGAAATTATCGTTCGTCAGATGATGCGTAAAGTTCAGATTGATGAGCCGGGAGATACTCGTTTCTTGGAACAGCAGGTTGTAGACCGTTTGGAATTTAACGAGGAAAACGACCGTATCTGGGGTAAGAAAGTTGTTGTTGATGCTGGTGATTCTCAGAACTTGCAGCCGGGACAGATTGTTACAGCTCGTAAGTTGCGTGATGAAAACAGTATGCTGAAGCGCCGTGACTTAAAACCAGTAGAAGTACGCGATGCTGTTCCTGCTACATCAACTCAGATTTTGCAAGGTATTACACGTGCTGCATTGCAAACATCAAGCTTTATGTCGGCTGCATCATTCCAGGAAACTACTAAAGTTTTGAACGAAGCGGCAATTAACGGTAAAGTTGATAAACTGGAAGGTATGAAGGAAAACGTTATCTGCGGTCACTTGATACCTGCCGGAACTGGTCAGCGTGAATACGAAAAGATTATTGTTGGCTCAAAAGAAGAGTATGACAGAATTTTGGCAAATCGTAAGAACGTGCTTGATTATAGTGAAGTAGAATAATACTTTAATCTTATACATATAAGGAGCTGTGTCATGAAGAATGGCACAGCTCCTTTTGTATTTATATCAATCATAAATCGAAAATCTCAACTTATATTTCCCCTTTAATAGCTTCGTTGAATTTGCCAAAAAGTGAAATTGCCTATTGAAATTTTTACTTAACTGTTCGGATGATTCAACTTTTTCCCTACATTTGTGGCGTTAATATAAAAATTGAAATGTAAAAACTAAGTTATTATGGAAAACGAAAACAAAAATAATCAGCTTCAGATAGAGCTGAAAGAAGAAGTTGCTCAAGGAACTTATGCTAATCTTGCTATAATTACTCATTCTACTTCTGAGTTTATTGTAGATTTTGTTCGTATTATGCCGGGCTTGACAAAGGCTGGAGTACAATCGCGTATTGTGATGACTCCTGAACATGCAAAACGATTGATGTATGCATTGCAGGATAATGTTGCAAAGTACGAGCATAATTTTGGCCCAATACGTATGCCAGAAGAACAGGGAAACGGTAGTAAAACCTTTGTCCCTCCATTGAGTGATTTTAAGGGAGAAGCTTAAAAAAATATAAAAACATAGCTTTATGGCCCATTTCCCGACTTTTTTCGGGAAATGGGCTTTTTTTATTTTAAAACAGTTTGTCTATTAAAAAGTTATTTGTAATTTTGCAGCCCGAAATGTATAGTTTCGACTAGGATTGGAAAAACAATAAACAATATATATAATAATTAAAATCAAAACAAAATGCCTACTATTCAACAGTTAGTAAGAAAAGGAAGAACGGTTTTGGTTGAGAAGAGTAAATCACCTGCATTGGACTCATGCCCTCAGAGACGTGGCGTTTGTGTACGTGTTTATACTACAACTCCGAAAAAGCCGAACTCAGCAATGCGTAAAGTTGCTCGTGTGCGTTTGACAAACTCTAAGGAAGTGAACTCTTACATTCCGGGAGAAGGACATAACTTGCAGGAACACTCAATCGTATTGGTTCGTGGTGGTCGTGTGAAAGACCTTCCAGGTGTACGTTATCATATTGTTCGTGGAACATTGGATACAGCAGGTGTTGCTGGTCGTACACAGAGACGTTCTAAATATGGTGCTAAGCGCCCGAAACCAGGACAGGCTCCAGCAGGAAAGGGTAAGAAATAATTCGTAGCTGAGTACAATCCTTAGTAAAAAACTTTATTAATTCGTTTTGGTTTGTTGGAAAAGCTTTAAGGTTGAGTAAATGCTTCAGAGGAGGCGTTGAAGAAAACAGAGATGCAGCCCCAAACTAAACATTATTATCAAACAAAATGAGAAAAGCAAAACCAAAAAAACGTGTGATCCTTCCGGATCCAGTATTTAATGATCAGAAGGTTTCTAAATTCGTAAACCATCTGATGTATGATGGAAAGAAGAATACTTCTTACGAAATCTTCTACAATGCATTGAAGACAGTTGAAACAAAACTCCCAGGTGAAGAAACTTCAGCTTTGGAAGTTTGGAAAAAAGCTCTAGATAATGTAACTCCGCAGCTGGAAGTTAAGTCTCGCCGTATTGGTGGTGCAACTTTCCAGGTTCCTACAGAAATTCGTCCTGACCGTAAAGAGTCAATCTCTATGAAGAATTTGATTGCTTTTGCCCGTAAACGTGGTGGCAAATCAATGGCTGATAAATTGGCAGCTGAAATTCTTGATGCATATAACGAGCAGGGTGGTGCTTTCAAACGTAAAGAAGATATGCACCGTATGGCTGAAGCTAACCGTGCTTTTGCTCACTTCAGATTCTAAATCAAGTATTAATTTTAACTAGGAAATAAAATGGCTAAACATGATTTGCATTTGACCCGTAACATCGGTATCATGGCGCACATCGATGCTGGTAAGACAACTACTTCTGAACGTATCTTGTTTTACACTGGTCTGACTCACAAAATTGGTGAGGTGCACGATGGTGCTGCTACTATGGACTGGATGGAGCAGGAGCAGGAACGTGGTATCACTATTACTTCAGCTGCTACCACTACTTACTGGAACTATGCAGGTAATAAGTATAAAATTAACTTGATTGACACTCCGGGACACGTAGACTTTACTGCTGAGGTTGAACGTTCATTGCGTGTATTGGATGGCGCTGTTGCTGCATATTGTGCAGTTGGTGGTGTTGAACCGCAGTCTGAAACTGTATGGCGTCAGGCTGATAAGTATAATGTTCCTCGTATCGGTTACGTTAATAAAATGGACCGTTCTGGTGCAGACTTCTTTGAAGTTGTACGTCAGATGAAGGATGTTTTAGGTGCTAATCCATGTCCGGTAGTTATCCCTATTGGTTCTGAAGAAAACTTTAAGGGTGTAGTTGACTTGGTTAAGATGAAAGCTATCTTGTGGCACGATGAAACAATGGGTGCTGATTATGATGTAGAAGAAATTCCTGCAAACTTGGTTGATGAAGCACAGGAATGGAGAGACAAGATGCTTGAAAAGGTTGCTGAGTTCGACGAAGCTTTGATGGAAAAGTATTTTGATGATCCTTCTACTATTACAGAGGAAGAAATCATGCGTGCATTGCGTGCCGGAACATTGAAGATGGAAATCGTTCCAATGCTGTGTGGCTCTTCATTCAAGAACAAGGGTGTACAGACTTTGCTGGATTATGTATGTGCTTTCTTGCCTTCTCCATTGGATACTCCAAATATTATTGGTACTAACCCATCTACTGGAGCTGAAGAAGATCGTAAGCCAGATGAAGATGAAAAGACTTCTGCTTTGGCGTTCAAGATTGCTACTGACCCATATGTAGGTCGTCTGACTTTCTTCCGTGTATATTCTGGTAAGGTTGAAGCAGGTTCTTATATCTTCAACTCTCGTTCAGGAAAGAAAGAACGTGTTTCACGTTTGTTCCAGATGCACTCAAATAAACAGAATCCTGTTGAAGTAATTAGTGCTGGTGATATTGGTGCTGGTGTAGGTTTCAAGGATATTCGTACTGGTGATACATTGTGTGATGAAACAGCTCCGATCGTTCTTGAATCTATGGACTTCCCAGAACCTGTAATCGGTATCGCAGTAGAGCCTAAGACTCAGAAAGACTTGGATAAATTGTCTAACGGTTTGGCTAAGTTGGCTGAAGAAGACCCGACATTTACAGTAAAAACTGATGAACAGACAGGTCAGACAGTTATCTCTGGTATGGGTGAGCTTCACTTGGATATCATCATCGATCGTTTGAAACGTGAATTCAAAGTAGAATGTAATCAGGGTCGTCCTCAGGTTAACTACAAGGAAGCTATTACTAAGACTGTTGAATTGCGTGAAGTTTATAAGAAGCAGTCTGGTGGTCGTGGTAAGTTTGCTGATATCATTGTGACAATCGGTCCGGTTGATGAAGACTTCAAACAAGGTGGATTGCAATTTATCGATGAAGTTAAAGGTGGTAACGTGCCTAAGGAATTTATCCCTTCTGTACAGAAAGGTTTCCAGACTGCTATGAAGAATGGTGTGTTGGCAGGATTCCCTCTTGACTCATTGAAGGTTGTATTGAAAGATGGTTCATTCCACCCGGTTGACTCTGACCAGTTGTCTTTCGAAATCTGTGCTATTCAGGCTTATAAGAATGCTTGCGCTAAGGCAGGTCCTGTATTGATGGAACCTATCATGAAGTTGGAAGTTGTTACTCCTGAAGAAAACATGGGTGACGTTATCGGTGACTTGAATAAGCGTCGTGGTCAGGTTGAAGGAATGGAAACTAGCCGTTCTGGTGCTCGTATCGTGAAGGCTATGGTTCCGCTGGCAGAAATGTTTGGTTACGTAACAGCTTTGCGTACTATCACTTCTGGTCGTGCAACTTCTTCAATGACTTATGATCACCATGCTCAGGTATCAAGCTCTATCGCTAAGACTGTATTGGAAGAAGTTAAAGGTCGCGTAGATTTGGTATAATCAGAAATAACTTGAAGCTGATGAGGGCTAGCGAATGACTCTTAGCCCTCATGCTTCACCTTAAATAATAATTAATTAACTATTACTAATGAGTCAGAAAATTAGAATTAAACTGAAATCTTACGATCACAATTTGGTAGACAAGTCTGCTGAGAAGATTGTGAGAACTGTGAAGGCTACAGGCGCTATCGTTAGCGGTCCTATTCCATTGCCAACTCACAAACGTGTGTTTACTGTAAACCGTTCAACTTTTGTTAATAAAAAGTCTCGTGAACAGTTTGAATTGTCTTCTTATAAAAGACTGATCGACATCTATAGCTCAACTGCTAAGACAGTAGATGCTTTAATGAAATTGGAATTACCAAGTGGAGTAGAAGTAGAAATTAAAGTTTAATAAATTTAAAAATTAACTGAAATGCCAGGATTATTAGGAAAGAAAATCGGAATGACATCCGTTTTCAGTGCTGATGGTAAAAATGTACCATGCACTGTTATCGAAGCTGGTCCTTGTGTAGTTACTCAGATTAAGAGTGTAGAAAAAGATGGCTATGCAGCTGTTCAGGTAGGTTTCCAAGACAAAAAGGAAAAGCATACTACAAAACCGTTGATGGGTCACTTTAAGAAAGCTGGAGTAACTCCAAAGAGACACTTGGCCGAGTTCAAAGATTTCTCAGAAGAATTGAATTTAGGTGATACTATCACTGTAGAATTGTTTAACGATGCTAGCTATGTAGACGTAATCGGTACTTCTAAAGGTAAAGGTTTCCAGGGTGTTGTTAAACGTCACGGATTTGGTGGTGTAGGTCAGACTACTCACGGTCAGCACAACCGTGCTCGTAAGCCGGGTTCTATCGGTGCTTGTTCTTACCCTGCAAAAGTATTCAAAGGAATGCGCATGGGTGGTCAAATGGGTGGTGACAGAGTAACTACTCACAACTTACAGGTATTAAAGGTAATTCCTGAACACAACTTGCTTTTGATCAAAGGTTCTGTTCCGGGTTGCAAAGGTTCAATCGTAATAATTGAGAAATAATGGAAGTTAACGTATTAAATATTAAGGGTGAAGATACCGGAAGAAAGGTTGCTTTGAATGAAGCTATCTTCGGAATCACTCCGAATGATCACGCTATCTATCTGGACGTAAAACAGTACATGGCTAATCAGCGCCAGGGAACTCATAAGTCTAAAGAAAGAAGCGAAATCAGTGGTTCTACTCGTAAATTAGGCCGTCAGAAAGGTGGAGGTGGTGCACGTCGTGGTGATATCAACTCTCCATTGTTGGTTGGTGGTGCTCGTGTATTTGGTCCAAAGCCACGTGATTATTGGTTCAAATTGAACAAGAAAGTAAAGACTTTGGCTCGTAAGTCTGCTTTGGCATATAAGGCTCAGGCTAACAATATCGTAGTAGTAGAAGACTTCACTTTTGAAGCTCCTAAGACTAAAGAATTCGTAAATGTTGTGAATAATCTTAAAGTAGCTGGTAAAAAGCTGCTTATGGTTTTGCCGGAAGCAAATAAAAACGTATATTTGTCTGCTCGTAACTTAGAGCGTACAAATCTTGCAATTGCTTCTGCGCTGAATACTTACTCAGTATTGAACGCAGAAACTCTTGTTGTTACAGAGAGCGCATTGAAAGCTATCGAGGAAACCTTAGTTAAATAATTAAAGGAGGCTGAAGTAATATGGGAATGATTATTAAACCGTTGGTTACAGAAAAAATGACGGCAATATCTGAAAAGTTCAACCGCTTTGGATTTATTGTTCGTCCTGAAGCTAACAAATTAGAAATTAAGAGCGAAATCGAGGCTTTGTATAACGTAACTGTTGTTGATGTGAATACTATCCGTTACGCAGGAAAGAACAAGAGCCGTTATACTAAATCAGGTCTTATCAATGGACGTACTAATGCTTATAAAAAAGCTATCGTTACATTGAAAGAAGGTGATACTATTGATTTTTATAGCAATATTTAAATAAAAGATGGCAGTACGTAAATTTAAGCCCACAACACCGGGGCAGAGACACAAAATTATTGGTACTTTTGAAGAAATTACTGCATCGGTACCAGAAAAATCTCTTGTATATGGAAAGCGTTCTACTGGTGGTCGTAACCATGTAGGTAAAATGACAATGCGCTATATCGGTGGCGGTCATAAGAGAAAATTCCGTATTATTGATTTCAAGAGAAATAAAGACGGTGTTCCAGCAGTTGTTAAAACAATTGAATACGATCCGAACCGTTCAGCTCGTATCGCGTTGTTGTTTTATGCTGATGGTGAAAAAAGATATATTATTGCTCCTAATGGATTGCAAGTTGGTAGCACTTTGATGTCTGGAGCGAATGCGGCGCCTGAGATTGGTAACGCACTTCCTCTTGAAAACATCCCTGTCGGTACTGTAATTCATAACATTGAGTTGCGTCCGGGTCAAGGTGCTGCATTGGTAAGATCGGCTGGTAATTTTGCTCAGTTGACTTCTCGTGAAGGTAAATACTGTGTAATCAAGTTGCCTTCAGGTGAAGTAAGACAAATCTTAAGTGCTTGTAAAGCTACAGTTGGTAGTGTTGGTAATTCAGACCATGCTTTGGAAGCTTCAGGTAAGGCTGGACGTTCTCGTTGGTTGGGTCGTCGTCCTCACAACCGTGGTGTTGTTATGAACCCAGTTGATCACCCGATGGGTGGTGGTGAAGGACGTCAGTCAGGAGGTCACCCAAGATCACGTACAGGCTTGTATGCTAAGGGCTTGAAGACAAGAGCACCTAAGAAACAGTCTTCTAAGTATATTATTGAAAGAAGAAAATAATAACAACTGATTAATTGAGTATTTATGAGTCGTTCATTAAAAAAAGGTCCATATATTAATGTAAAACTGGAAAACAAAGTGCTCGCTATGAATGAAAGCGGCAAGAAGTCAGTTGTTAAAACATGGGCTAGAGCTTCAATGATTTCGCCTGATTTTGTAGGGCATACAATTGCAGTTCATAACGGAAACAAATTTATTCCTGTTTACGTTACTGAAAACATGGTTGGTCATAAGTTGGGAGAGTTTGCTCCAACTCGTACTTTCCGTGGTCATGCAGGTAACAAGAAAAAATAACAGGACACACTTATTGAAATAATAAAGTAATAAATAATGGGAGCAAGAAAAAAAATATCGGCTGAAAAAAGAAAAGAAGCCCTTAAGACCATGTATTTTGCAAAATTGCAAAATGTGCCTACTTCTCCGCGTAAAATGCGTCTCGTTGCTGATATGATTCGCGGTATGGAGGTTAATAGAGCACTTGGTGTATTGAAGTTTTCTTCTAAGGAAGCTTCTGCAAGAGTGGAAAAACTGTTGCGCTCTGCTATTGCTAACTGGGAACAGAAAAACGAACGCAAAGCTGAAGATGGTGAACTTTTTGTAACTAAGATTTTTGTTGACGGAGGAGCTACTCTGAAAAGAATGAGACCGGCTCCACAGGGTAGAGGTTACAGAATTCGTAAACGTTCAAACCATGTAACTTTGTTCGTTGATTCTAAAAATACTAATGATAAAAATTAAGAGTAGATGGGACAGAAAGTTAATCCGATAAGTAACCGTTTAGGAATTATCAGAGGATGGGATTCTAATTGGTACGGTGGCAAGAATTATGGTGATGCTTTATTGGAAGATAGCAAAATTCGTAAATATCTGAATGCCAGACTTGCAAAAGCCAGCGTTTCAAGAATCGTAATTGAACGTACTCTGAAGTTGGTGACAATTACTGTATGTACTGCTCGCCCAGGTATTATCATTGGTAAAGGTGGTCAGGAAGTTGATAAGTTGAAAGAAGAGTTGAAGAAGATCACCGATAAGGATATCCAGATTAATATCTTCGAAGTGAAGAAACCCGAACTCGACGCTGTGATTGTTGCTAATAATATCGCTCGCCAGGTTGAAGGTAAGATTGCTTACCGCCGCGCTATTAAAATGGCTATTGCCAATACAATGCGTATGGGAGCTGAAGGTATCAAGGTACTGATTTCAGGTCGTTTGAATGGTGCTGAAATGGCACGTTCTGAAATGTATAAGGAAGGTCGTACTCCGTTGCATACTTTCCGTGCAGATATTGACTATTGTCATGCTGAAGCTTTGACAAAAGTTGGTTTGCTGGGTATCAAAGTATGGATTTGCCGTGGTGAAGTTTATGGTAAACGTGAGTTAGCTCCTAACTTCACTCAGAGCAAGGAAAACAACCGTGGTGGAAACGGTAATAATGGAGGAAAGAACTTCCGTAGAAAGAAAAACAACAATCGCTAACGAATTTGAATTTTAGGAATTATGTTACAACCGAAAAAGACAAAATTCAGAAGACAGCAGAAAGGTAGCGCTAAAGGTAATGCCCAGAGAGGACACCAGTTGGCTTTCGGTACATTTGGTATCAAGTCATTACAGACTAAGTGGATTACTGGACGTCAGATTGAAGCAGCTCGTATTGCTGTAACAAGATATATGCAGCGTCAGGGTCAGATTTGGATCCGTATTTTCCCGGACAAACCTATTACTCGTAAACCTGCTGATGTACGTATGGGTAAAGGTAAAGGTTCTCCCGAAGGATTTGTAGCTCCTGTAACTCCGGGTCGTATTTTGATCGAAGTAGAAGGAGTTTCTTTTGATGTAGCTAAAGAAGCTTTGCGCCTTGCAGCACAGAAACTTCCTGTTACAACTAAGTTTATTGTTAGACGTGATTACGACGCAAGTCAAAATGCTTAATTGATATGAAGATTGCAGAAATTAGAGAAATAGCTACCAACGAATTGGCAGAAAGAATTCAGACTGAAGTTGCCAATTACAATCAAATGGTTTTAAATCATTCGATCTCTCCGCTGGAAAATCCTGCACAGATTAAGAAATTACGCAGAACAATTGCGCGTATGAAAGCAGAATTGCGTCAGAGAGAACTTAACAAATAATAATGGTCCTCATGGAAGCTAGAAATTTAAGAAAAGAAAGAACTGGTGTTGTAGTTAGCAATAAAATGGATAAGACCATTACTGTTGCTGCTAAGTTTAAGGAAAAACACCCTATTTATGGTAAATTCGTTTCTAAAACGAAGAAATTCCATGCTCATGACGAAAAGAATGAATGCCAAATCGGAGATACTGTTCGTATTATGGAAACTCGTCCTTTGAGCAAAACTAAGAGATGGAGATTGATTGAAATTATCGAAAGAGCTAAGTAATTATGATACAAGCAGAATCCAGACTTACAGTATGTGACAACAGTGGTGCTAAAGAAGCTCTTTGTATCCGCGTATTAGGCGGTACAAAGAGACGTTATGCCTCTGTTGGGGATGTTATTGTAGTTTCAATAAAGAGTGTTATCCCCTCAAGTGATATTAAAAAAGGTGCAGTATCTAAGGCCTTGATTGTACGTACAAAGAAAGAAATTCGTCGTGCTGACGGTTCTTATATTCGTTTTGATGACAATGCTTGCGTATTGTTGAATAACGCAGGTGAAATTAGAGGAAGTCGTATTTTTGGCCCGGTTGCGAGAGAATTGCGTAATGCAAATATGAAAGTTGTTTCACTTGCACCTGAAGTACTTTAATTTTGTAAAAGATTTAAGTAATGAGTAAATTACATATTAAAAAAGGCGATACAGTTTACGTAAACTCTGGTGAAGACAAGGGTAAAACTGGCCGCGTGTTGAAAGTTCTTGTTAAAGAAGGACGTGCACTGGTTGAAGGTATCAACATGGTATCAAAGAGCACTAAACCTAATGCAAAGAATCCTCAGGGTGGTATTGTGAAGCAGGAAGCACCTATTCACATCTCTAACCTGAATCCGGTTGATCCTAAGACAGGTAAACCGACACGTGTTGGTAGAAGAGAAAGTTCTGATGGAAGAACATTTGTTCGTTATGCTAAAAAATCAGGAGAGGAGATTAAATAATGAGTAATACTGCTAGCCTTAAGAAAGAATATGCAGAGCGCATTGCTCCTGCGTTGAAGAATCAGTTCCAGTATACTTCATCTATGCAGATTCCTAAGCTGAAGAAGATTGTTATCAATCAGGGTTTGGGTATGGCTGTAGCTGATAAGAAAATTATCGATGTTGCTATCAATGAACTGACAGCAATTACCGGTCAGAAAGCTGTTGCAACTGTTTCTCGTAAAGATATCGCAAACTTTAAGTTGCGTAAAAAAATGCCTATCGGTGTAATGGTAACTTTACGTCGTGAAAGAATGTATGAATTCCTTGAAAAGCTTGTTCGTGTAGCTTTGCCACGTATCCGTGACTTCAAAGGTATCGAAAGCAAGTTGGACGGAAGAGGTAATTATACTTTGGGTATTCAGGAACAAATCATTTTCCCTGAAATAAATATCGATAGTATTACTAAAATTCTCGGAATGAATATTACCTTTGTAACCTCTGCTCAAACAGACGAAGAAGGTTATGCTTTGTTGAAGGAATTCGGTTTACCGTTTAAAAACGCTAAAAAAGATTGATAAGATATGGCAAAAGAATCAATGAAGGCTCGTGAAGTAAGAAGAGCCAAACTGGTAGCCAAATATGCTGAGAAACGTGCTGCGTTGAAGAAGATTGTTAATACTGGTGATCCTGCTGAAGCTTTTGAAGCTGCACAGAAATTGCAGGCACTGCCTAAGAATTCCAATCCTATTCGCTTGCACAACCGTTGTAAACTGACTGGTCGTCCTAAAGGATATATGCGTCAGTTCGGTATTTCACGTATTCAGTTCCGTGAAATGGCATCAAACGGTTTAATCCCGGGCGTTAAGAAAGCAAGCTGGTAAATTTTTTTATTATTAAATATTGTCAGGGTAGTCCTGATTAATTTAACAATTTATTTTTATGACAGATCCAATCGCAGATTATCTCACAAGATTGAGAAATGCAATTAGTGCTAAGCACAGAGTTGTAGAAGTACCTGCTTCAAACTTGAAAAAAGAAATTACTAAGATTCTGTTTGACAAAGGTTACATTCTGAACTACAAATTTGTAGAAGATGGTCCTCAAGGAACTATCAAAGTTGCTTTGAAGTATGATGCTGTTAACAAAGTTAACGCGATCAAAAAACTTGAAAGAGTATCTACTCCGGGTATGCGTAAGTATACCGGCTACAAAGACATGCCGAGAGTTATTAATGGATTAGGTATTGCTATTATATCTACTTCCAAAGGTGTGATGACAGACAAGGAAGCTGCTGCATTGAAAATCGGTGGTGAAGTTCTTTGTTATGTATATTAATGTAGGAGGATATAAACTATGTCAAGAATAGGTAAATTGCCCGTTAGTATTCCTGCTGGAGTAACAGTTACTCTGAAGGATAACGTAGTAAACGTTAAAGGTCCGAAAGGTGAGTTGAGTCAGTTTGTAAATCCTGCTATTGAAGTAGAAATTGCAGACGGTCACGTGGTGTTGAAAGAAAATGAAAACGCTATGCTTGATAACCTCAAACAGCGTCATGCGTTCCATGGTTTGTATCGTGCTTTGATACATAACATGGTTGTTGGTGTTTCTGAAGGTTATAAGAAGGAGTTGGAACTTGTCGGTGTTGGTTACCGTGCATCAAACAATGGTAATATCATTGATTTCGCTTTAGGTTATACTCATAACATCTTTATGCAGTTGCCTCCTGAAATCAAGGTTGAAACTAAATCTGAAAGAAATAAGAACCCTCTTATTATATTGGAATCTTGTGACAAACAGTTGCTCGGTCAGGTTTGTTCAAAAATACGCTCTTTCCGTAAGCCTGAACCTTATAAAGGAAAAGGTATTAAGTTTGTTGGTGAAGAAATTCGTAGAAAGTCTGGTAAGTCAGCTGGTGCTAAGTAATTCACATAAAATCGTACAATTATGACAACAAAAATAGAAAGACGAATCAAGATCAAATATAGAGTACGCAACAAGATTTCAGGTACTGCTGAACGTCCGCGTATGAGTGTGTTTAGAAGTAACAAGCAGATATATGTCCAAGTTATCGACGATTTGAGCGGTAGAACATTGGCTGCTGCTTCTTCTTTGGGTATGGAACCAATGCCAAAGAAAGAACAAGCTGCTAAAGTTGGTGAACTGATCGCTAAGAAAGCTCAAGAAGCTGGTATTACGACTGTCGTATTCGACCGTAATGGTTACTTGTATCATGGGAGAGTAAAAGAAGTAGCTGATGCTGCTCGTAACGGTGGACTTAAATTTTAATGAATTATGGCAGTTAATAATAGAGTTAAGATCACTAACGATATAGAATTAAAAGATAGACTGGTTGCAATCAACCGCGTTACTAAAGTTACAAAAGGTGGTAGAACTTTCAGCTTCTCTGCTATTGTTGTAGTTGGTAATGAAGATGGAATTATCGGTTGGGGCCTTGGAAAAGCTGGTGAAGTTACAGCAGCAATTGCAAAAGGTGTAGAAGCCGCAAAGAAAAATCTGACTCGTGTTCCTGTATTAAAAGGAACTGTTCCTCACGAACAGTCTGCTAAATTTGGCGGTGCAGAAGTTTTCATTAAGCCTGCATCAACCGGTACAGGAGTTGTAGCTGGTGGCGCAATGCGTGCTGTTTTGGAAAGTGTTGGTGTAACAGACGTTTTGGCTAAATCAAAAGGTTCTTCTAACCCACACAACCTAGTTAAAGCTACAATCTTGGCTTTGAGCGAAATGAGAGATGCTCGCATGGTAGCTCAAAACAGAGGTGTAAGTATGGAAAAAGTATTTAGAGGATAAGGAGGATAAACATGTCAACTATTAAGATTAAACAAATAAAGAGTAGAATTGGTGCTCCTGCAGATCAGAAAAAAACATTGGATGCACTGGGACTTCGTAAATTGAATCGTGTGGTTGAACACGAAGAAACTCCTTCAATTCTGGGTATGATTGAAAAGGTAAAACACCTGGTTGCAATCGTTAAGTAATATATTGTTAATAATAAAGGATTTTACAATATGAATTTAAATAATTTACGTCCAGCAGAAGGTTCTGTCAAAACTAGAAAGAGAATTGGTCGTGGTGCTGGTTCTGGTTTGGGAGGTACTTCAACAAGAGGACATAAAGGAGCAAAATCAAGATCTGGTTATTCTAAGAAGATCGGTTTTGAAGGTGGTCAGATGCCTCTTCAGCGTCGTGTTCCGAAATTTGGTTTTAAGAATATTAACCGTGTAGAATATAAAGCTATTAACCTTGATACTATTCAGAAATTGGCTGAAGCTAAGAACCTGTCTAAAGTTAGTGTTAATGACTTGATTGAAGCTGGTTTTATTTCTTCTAATCAGTTAGTGAAAGTTCTTGGTAACGGTAGTTTAACTACTAAACTCGATGTAGAAGCAAATGCTTTCTCTAAGAGTGCAGTAGCTGCAATCGAAGCCGTTGGTGGTAATGCAGTAAAACTCTGATTCAATGAGAAAATCTATTGAAACATTAAAGAACATATGGAATATTGAGGATCTGAGACAGCGGATCCTCATTACTATATTGTTTGTTGCAATCTACAGATTCGGTTCGTATGTGGTTCTTCCAGGTATCAACCCTGATATGCTGTCAAAGTTGCATGAACAAACGAGTGAAGGTCTTCTTGCTTTGTTGAACATGTTCTCTGGTGGAGCTTTCTCCAATGCTTCAATTTTTGCATTGGGAATCATGCCGTATATCTCTGCATCCATCGTGATTCAGTTGTTGGCGATTGCAGTTCCTTACTTCCAGAAATTACAGCGCGAGGGTGAAAGTGGACGTCGTAAAATCAATCAGTATACTCGTATCCTGACTATTTTTATTTTGATATTCCAAGCACCTTCTTATTTGATCAACTTGAAAATGCAGGCAGGTCCGGCTCTTAATGCTTCATTAGATTGGACTTTCTTTATTATTACTTCTACCATCATTTTGGCTGCTGGAAGTATGTTTATCTTGTGGCTTGGAGAAAGAATTACAGACAAGGGTATTGGTAATGGTATTTCTTTGATCATTATGATTGGTATCATTGCTCGTCTTCCTCAAGCTTTTTCAGGTGAATTTGTTTCCCGCCTTGCTTCACCGGGTGCTGGTGGTATCATCATGTTCCTGTTGGAAATTGTTATGTTGATATTAGTTATAGCTGCTGCTATACTTTTGGTACAAGGTGTTCGCAAAGTGCCCGTACAATATGCTAAACGTATTGTAGGAAATAAACAATATGGTGGTGCTAGACAGTATATTCCTTTGAAGGTAAATGCTGCAAATGTAATGCCGATCATCTTTGCTCAGGCAATCATGTTTATCCCTATTACAATTGTTGGATTCTCAAATGTAGCTTCTGCAAGTGGTATTGCTCGTGCTTTTGTAGACCATACTAGTTTCTGGTATAATTTGGTATTTGCAATTTTGATTATTGTATTTACCTGGTTCTATACTGCAATTACGATTAATCCGACTCAGATGGCTGAGGATATGAAGAGAAATAACGGCTTTATTCCAGGTATCAAACCGGGAAAGAGTACTGCAGATTATATTGACACCATAATGTCTCGTATTACATTGCCTGGATCTCTTTTCTTAGCTATCGTTGCTATATTGCCAGCTTTTGCAGGGGTATTTGGAGTTCAGGCTGAATTTGCACAGTTCTTTGGTGGAACTTCTTTGTTGATTCTTGTGGGTGTTGTTCTTGACACTCTTCAGCAGGTAGAAAGTCATTTGTTAATGCGTCATTACGATGGCTTGCTTAGCTCAGGAAGAATTAAAGGACGTTCTGGAAATGTTGCTGCTTATTAAATAAAGTCAGAATGATATTTCTTAAGACAGATGATGAGATAGAGTTGCTTCGTCAGAGTAATCTCCTTGTGGGGAGGACTCTGGCTGAAGTGGCAAAATTGATAAAGCCTGGAGTGACAACAAAACAACTTGATAAAGTTGCGGAAGAATTTATTAGAGATCATGGGGCAATTCCCACTTTTAAAGGTTTCCCTAATCCATATGGACCTCCATTTCCTGGTACATTATGTACTTCCGTTAATGAACAAGTTGTGCATGGTATTCCTAATGATATTCCTTTAAAAGAAGGTGATATTGTTTCTGTCGACTGTGGAACTTATATGAACGGCTATTGTGGAGATTCTGCTTATACTTTTTGTGTAGGAGAAGTTGATCCCGAAATTGTAGCCCTTTTGAAAACTACAAAAGAGGCTTTGTATAAGGGGATTGAAAATGCTGTTCATGGAAAGCGTTTAGGTGATATTGGATATGCAATTCAGCAACATTGTGAAGCCCAATCGTATGAAGTAGTTCGTGAGTTCGTAGGTCATGGGATAGGTAAGGAGATGCATGAACAACCTCAAGTTCCTAATTATGGCAAAAGAGGCACAGGAACCTTGTTAAAAAAGGGAATGTGTATTGCTATTGAGCCCATGATAACTCAGGGAAGTCGTCAGATTGTAATGGAAAGTGATCGTTGGACTATCAGAACAAGAGATCGTAAATGTGCTGCTCATTTTGAGCACACTGTTGCGATAGGCTTGGATAAAGCAGATATTTTATCATCGTTTGAATTTATAGAGCAAGTTTTAGGAGATAAAGCAATTTAATATGGCAAAGCAATCCGCAATTGAACAAGATGGAGTGATCGTTGAAGCATTGTCAAATGCAATGTTTCGTGTTGAGCTGGAAAACGGACATGAGATTACTGCTCATATTTCCGGCAAAATGAGAATGCATTACATTAAAATATTACCGGGGGATAAGGTAAGGGTAGAGATGTCACCCTATGATTTGTCCAAAGGAAGAATCGTTTTTAGATATAAATAAAAGAAAATAAGATATGAAAGTAAGAGCATCATTAAAGAAACGTACGCCGGAATGTAAGATCGTAAGACGTAATGGCCGTTTGTATGTTATTAACAAGAAAAATCCTAAGTATAAACAACGTCAAGGATAATTTATTATTTTTGCAAAAAAAATAATTTAGTATATGGCTATAAGAATAGTTGGTGTAGATTTGCCTCAGAATAAGAGAGGTGAGATTGCGTTGACATACGTATATGGTATCGGACGCAGTAGTTCAGCAAAGATTTTGGACAAGGCAGGTGTTGATCGTGACCTGAAGGTTAAGGATTGGACTGATGATCAGGCTGCTAAGATTCGTGAAATTATCGGTGCTGAATATAAAGTAGAAGGTGATCTTCGTTCAGAAATCCAGTTGAACATTAAGCGATTAATGGATATTGGTTGCTATCGTGGTGTTCGTCACCGTTTAGGTCTGCCCGTAAGAGGTCAGAGCACAAAGAATAATGCTCGTACACGTAAGGGAAGAAAGAAAACTGTTGCAAATAAGAAAAAAGCTACTAAATAATAATTGTTAATATGGCAAAAAAAACAGTCGCAGCTAAAAAAAGAAATGTGAAAGTTGATGCTAATGGACAGTTGCATGTACATTCATCATTCAACAACATTATCGTTTCTTTGGCAAACAGCGAAGGCCAGATTATTTCTTGGTCTTCTGCAGGTAAGATGGGATTTAGAGGTTCTAAGAAGAACACTCCTTATGCAGCACAGATGGCTGCTCAAGATTGCGCTAAAGTAGCGTACGATCTTGGCCTGAGAAAGGTAAAAGCTTACGTTAAGGGTCCTGGAAACGGACGTGAGTCTGCTATCAGAACTGTACACGGAGCTGGAATTGAAGTTACTGAAATTATCGACGTAACTCCATTGCCTCACAACGGTTGTCGTCCTCCTAAGAGAAGAAGAGTATAATAAAGATAACCTATTTAGATGTAACTTGATTTTGTTAAATAATGGATTGCAATTCCTTTCTGTAATCGCGGCTGCAACAAATTAAGTTCATTAATAACAATTAAATTTAAAAGTAAGAAAATGGCTAGATATACTGGACCAAAAACTAGAATTGCACGTAAATTCGGTGAAGCAATCTTTGGAGCAGATAAAGTTTTATCTAAGAAAAACTATCCTCCCGGACAGCATGGTAATACTCGCCGTAGAAAAACATCAGAATATGGTGTCATGCTGGCTGAAAAACAGAAAGCAAAATATACTTACGGAGTTTTGGAAAAACAGTTCCGTAACATGTTTGAAAAGGCTGCAAGTATGAACGGTATTACCGGTGAAATCTTGTTGCAGAGCCTTGAATGTCGTCTTGATAACGTAGTGTTCCGTTTGGGTATTGCTCCTACACGTGCTGCAGCTCGTCAGTTGGTTGGTCACAAACACATTACAGTAGATGGGCAGGTTGTAAACATTCCTTCATACTCTGTAAAACCTGGACAGCTGGTAGGTGTTCGTGAAAAATCTAAGTCTTTGGAAGTTGTTGCTAACTCATTGGCTGGATTCAATCACAGCAAATATCCTTGGTTGGAATGGGATGAAAACTCTAAGACTGGTAAGTTGTTGCACAAGCCTGAAAGAGCAGACATTCCTGAAAACATAAAAGAACACTTAATCGTTGAATTGTACTCTAAATAATAATTAATTTCATGGCGATATTAGCATTTCAAAAACCTGATAAAGTATTAATGTTGGAAGCGGATTCTAAATTCGGAAAATTCGAATTCCGTCCGCTTGAACCCGGTTTCGGTATTACCGTAGGTAATGCTTTACGCCGTATTCTTCTCTCTTCATTGGAAGGTTATGCTATCAACACTATCCATATCGAAGGTGTTGAGCACGAATTTGCAACTGTTCCGGGAGTAAAGGAAGATGTCACTAACATTATCTTGAATCTGAAGCAAGTTCGATTCAAGCAAATAGTTGAGGAATTCGAAAATGAAAAGGTAAGCATTACCGTTGAGAATTCTACTGAATTTAAGGCAGGTGATATTGGTAAGTATTTGACCGGATTTGAAGTGTTAAATCCTGAATTAGTTATTTGCCATTTAGATTCAAAAGCAACTATGCAGATAGATCTTACAATCAACAAAGGTCGTGGTTATGTTCCGGCTGACGAAAACCGTGAATACTGCACCGATGTGAATGTAATTCCTATCGATTCTATTTACACTCCGATTCGTAATGTGAAATATGCGGTAGAAAACTACCGTGTAGAACAGAAAACTGACTATGAAAAGTTGGTTTTGGAAATTACTACGGATGGTTCCATTCACCCGAAGGAAGCACTGAAAGAAGCTGCTAAAATATTGATTTATCACTTCATGTTGTTCTCTGATGAAAAGATTACTCTTGAAACTTCAGATGCAGATGGTAATGAAGAATTCGATGAAGAAGTATTGCACATGCGTCAGTTGCTGAAGACCAAATTGGTTGATATGGACTTGTCAGTTCGTGCCTTGAACTGTTTGAAGGCTGCCGATGTAGAAACACTTGGTGACTTGGTTCAGTTCAATAAGACAGATCTGTTGAAGTTCCGTAACTTCGGTAAGAAATCGCTCACTGAGCTTGATGATTTGCTCGAGAGTCTGAATCTGTCGTTTGGAACAGATATTTCTAAGTATAAATTAGATAAAGAATAAAAAATGAGACATAATAAGAAATTCAACCATTTAGGTCGTACTGCTTCTCATAGAAATGCAATGTTGTCAAATATGGCATGTTCTTTGATCAAGCACAAAAGAATCACTACGACTGTTGCGAAGGCTAAAGCTTTGAAAAAGTTCGTTGAGCCTCTGATTACAAAGTCTAAAGAAGACACAACAAATTCTCGTCGTGTTGTATTTAGCAACTTGCAAGATAAGTTCGCTGTTACTGAACTGTTCAAAGAAATCTCTGTAAAGGTTGCAGATCGTCCGGGTGGTTACACTCGTATTATCAAGACTGGTCACCGTTTGGGTGATAACGCAGAAATGTGTTTCATCGAATTGGTAGACTACAATGAGAACATGGCTAAGACAGCTGCTAAGAAAGCTACTCGTACTCGTCGTTCTAAAAAATCTGCTGCAACTGAAGCACCTGCTGCTGAAGCAACTGCAGAAGCTACTACAGAGGAAGCCCCTAAAGCTGAATAATTCTGTAAACGCTATATATAATAAAAGCCGGAGTTCATTTGAACTTCGGCTTTTTTCTTTGTGTATATCATCTATATTTTTCTTAAACCTTTTATTATGGGAGGATATGAGAATCAGTCATGTTATTGAAAATATATTGAGTTTTTTCTCTTATTGCTATTAGTATCTAGTAATCATATTCGATAGACTGGTTTTCAGTATTTTTTCATCACTGTCCGATGAAACTTATTGAGTCATCAAGAACTTATTGATATACATGAAATTAAATGCCAGCTTTAATAAGTGAGATAATCCGTAAAAATGACACTGATAATTAATCTATTTAATATGTTTATCGGATACTAATAATTGTTTTTATACCTCTCTCTTCTTATAGAAATGATTGCATACCATATTGATATTACTAGTTATTTTTAGCTTGAATGGCTGGTTGGACAGTAATATTTGATTTTATATTTGTACAAGCTCTAATTTGTTGTTTTTTTCGCTTTGATTGCATTTTTACTGTGTTAAAGCTCTTTTGTATATCTTCATGGTATGATGAGCGTATAGGCTTTTACAATCATTCTTATTGTGGCATATATCTTTTTCTTGACTTATATTTTCAAGCGTATTATCTATTGTAACTGTGTCGTGAACGAAGGAATGTCTTTTTATTTGAGAAAAAGATAGCCAATTTTCCTTTTCACATCTTTCATACTCATTATTCGTCTTGTATCGTGATACCCATTTTCTTCATGAGGAAACATGCGTTCATATTTTGTGCCACACCTTCCCGTAATTTGTAAGAGAAGCTGAGCTCATTGTCTTTTATATCTGCTTCGAAACAGTAATTGCGTATTTTTTCCGGGAACTGATCTGCTAGTGTGCCTAGTAAAAGATCGTGTGTAGCTATGATACCATTTGCCTGTAGATGCATGAACTGACGGATCAGATCGAGTGAACCTTTCTGTTTGTCCGCAGAGTTTGTCCCTTTTAGGATCTCATCTAAAATAATGAACAATTCTTTTCCTTCATTCAGTAAGTCGATGATACGTTTCAATCGCTTGAGCTCGGCAAAGAAATACGATTCATTATCAGTAAGAGAATCGGATGTGCGCAAGCTGGTAATGAGTTGTGCAGGATACAAGGTCAATTGCTTACAGCAAACAGGACAGCCGATACATGCCAGCAGATAGTTGACGCCAATCGTACGCAGGTATGTACTTTTTCCTGCCATGTTAGCTCCTGTTATAATTAAAAAGAACGGTCTGGATGGGATGATGGCATCATTTTTCACACATTGCTCCGCAGGCATCAGTGGATGTCCCATAGCCGTTGCCACAAACTGGAAAGGTTTGTTTGAAATAGAAGGATAAGTGTATTCCGGATGATTGTATGCAAAAGTACCCAGTGAACAAAGAGCATCCAGTTCGCCTACAGTTTCCAGCCATTTCATCAGATGGCGTCCGTAGCGTTCCTTCCATCGCTCGATGCGGACAACTTGTCTTAGCTGAAAGAAAATACTTCCTTCCAATATCACATAAAGTAATTGATTATTGCGAAGATCCAGCCTGTCCAACTCCTTGGAAAGCTGCATCAGAGCTTCAGCAGGTGAATGTCCGTCGATATTAAGCCGGTCTATTAATTGTTGTAGTTCGGTTGCTTTCCATGTTTCCTGACGGGCTAATGTAATCAGTTTGGCATAACTGTTTAGTGTTTTCAGTTTTTCGCCGTATGCTTGCTGAACTAGTGTTGCTCTTTTGATAATAGCAAAGCTGATAATGACAAACAGCATAAATACCAGTCCGAACCAGCTCATTGAGCACATTTCTGTCACTCCTCCTGCAAGCAATACGATGTTAATAAGAGGTACACCCCATAATGCCAATTTTACCCATGTCGCTTGCAATAAATCTGAGGGACTTTCACTCCATCGGCGTATTTCTTCTTCGTCGGATATCTTTCCATGGTTTACTGTTCCCATTATCCGAAACTGTTCACGGAACTCATGCCTTTCGCTCATATCCCTTACAGCCTGTTGACGGAGTTCTATTAATGTTTTTTCTGTTAAATGCTCTTGCATCCAGCAGGCGATTGTTTCTTTTCCAATATGCGTACATGTACGGTTGATTGCTTGAAACAGCGAGCGGCGTCCGAATAAGTCGAGATCGAACGAGTACGGGTGTTCCGGATTGGCAAATTCTTTTCCTTCATCAAAATCCGAGAAGTCACCTTCCAGTCCTTTCAGCTCCTCCTGGTTGATTTGCAATTGAGTTTCCAACCACTCTTTCCGTGCGAATAATCGGTTATGCAGTTTTATCAAGATCAGAAAAGGCAGAAACGTGCAACATGCTGCGCCGATCAGAACCCAGGTCCCGGCGTGAAAGAAGATAATGATAGCCGCTATTCCTGCCAGAAAAAATGCGATACGCAGCAGACTGATATGCAGAATATGTTTTTTTACTCGGATTAATTCTTTTGTCGTTTCGGTAATTCGTGAATTGTACCAATCTTTGGGAGTTGTCATAAATAAAAAATGATGATTTGCAGACAAATGTAGTGAAAGAAAAACTATTCTACAACCTTCAGATATCAAATACTCGAAAAATGCGGTCTAGATGCAATCATACACCGTGAGGTGCTTTAGATGTTGTAATAGCTAGCTGAAAATTAAAATATCATTTACTGTGAAGGGCTGAGATGACACAAGCAGAAACCAAGAAAGACAGAAAGCTAGGATATCGCTTACTATGAAGCCTGTAAGAGGTGAAATAACTATTGTGCAGCAAACTCTGGATATTTGCTTAATTTGTTGTACAAAACCTTCTGTAGTTTGTACGAATTTTAAAAAAACTTCATGATGTTTTCGGGAAAACTTCAGCTTGTTTTCTGACAATATTGGGCAAGAATCTCCATCACCTGTTTCTGGTGTGGAATAAACAAGGTTGAGAGAATTTATATATAAAAAATAGCAAGGATATTGAATGCTTACAAAAAAGTCGCTCCAGTAGACTTGGTGAGAATACTGAAGCGACCTCTTGGATTATTCATGTGGCTATCTGCCGAAAATCAAATACATTGCATAGCCTGTTCCAGATCGGCAATGATATCATCTACGTTTTCGATACCCACTGACAAACGAATCAGATCTGGAGCTACTCCAGCTTCTATCAGCTGTTCGTCAGTCAGCTGGCGGTGAGTATGACTTGCCGGATGAAGCACGCAGGTACGTGCGTCAGCAACGTGTGTCACGATACATGCCAGTTTCAGTTCATCCATGAACTTGATAGCATCTTCACGGCTGCCTTTCAATCCGAATGCAATAACACCGCATGAACCGTTTGGCATATATTTCTGAGCCAGTTCATAGTATTTGCTGCTCTTCAGTCCGCAGTAATTTACCCATTTTACCTTTGGATTAGCTTCCAGCCATTCGGCAACCTTCTGTGCATTTTCACAATGACGAGGTACGCGCAAATGCAGCGTTTCCAGTCCCAGATTCAGCAGGAAGGCATTTTCTGGTGATTGTATAGAACCGAGGTCACGCATCAGCTGTGCTGTTGCTTTAGTAATGTAAGCCATTTTGCCGAAAGCTTTGGTATAGGTCAGTCCGTGATAAGATTCATCCGGCTGAGTCAGTCCGGGGAATTTATCAGCATGTGCTTCCCAGTCGAAATTACCGCTGTCTACTACAGCTCCGCCTACACACGTTGCGTGTCCGTCCATGTATTTGGTAGTAGAGTGTGTTACGATATCGGCTCCCCATTCGAACGGACGGCAGTTGATAGGTGTGGCAAACGTATTGTCAACAATCAAAGGAACTCCGTGCTTGTGAGCGATACGTGCAAATTTTTCGATATCCAGAACATTAATGCTCGGATTTGAGATTGTTTCGCCAAACAAACATTTGGTGTTCGGGCGGAAAGCTTTTTCGATTTCTTCTTCCGGTGCATCGGCATCAACAAATGTACACTCTATGCCAAGTTTTTTCATTGTCACGGCGAAGAGGTTGAACGTACCTCCGTAGATCGTTGACGAGCAGACAAAATGGTCGCCTGCTTCACAGATATTGAATACTGCATAAAAATTGGCAGCCTGTCCTGACGAAGTAAGCATAGCAGCTACACCACCTTCCAGTGCAGCAATTTTAGCAGCAACGGCATCATTAGTCGGATTTTGCAGACGAGTATAGAAGTATCCGCTTTCTTCCAGGTCAAACAGTTTTGCCATCTGTTCGCTGGTGTCGTATTTAAATGTTGTACTTTGATAAATAGGCAGTACGCGGGGCTCTCCCTTTTTCGGAGTCCATCCTGCCTGTACACACAGGGTTTCCTTTTTGAATTTCTGTTCCATATTGTAAAGTTTAAATTTTCTTTTTAATTTCTACGACGGGCAAAAGTAAGAAATAATCTTCCTTTATTGTGCGTTTTCAGGAAAAAAGATTTATATTTGAGATTATATAAAAACAAATGATATGGAAGATGATATGAAATTCAGGCATACATTGCCGGTGCAGATTCGTTTCAGTGATGTCGATCAGTATGGTCATATGAATAACTCTTCGTACTTCTCTCTGTACGATTTGGCGAAGACCTCGTATATGCGTGATGTGTTCGGAGATAAAGACTGGAAACACATAGGTATTGTGGTTGCCAATATCAATGCCGATTTTCTGGCTCCGGTTTTTTTCTCGGATGATTTGGTTATCCATACTTCGGTGATACATTTGGGACACAAGAGCTTTACATTGCTTCAGCGTGCGGTCAATAAAGCGAGTGGTGTCTTGAAATGCCAGTGCCGTACCATTATGGTAGGATATGATGTAGCCAGTAAGGAACCGGTAGAATTGCCGGCCGATTTTAAACGTGCTATTTGCGATTATGAAGGCAAAACACTCGAAGAGTTGTCACAACCGTTGAAATAATCTGTTTATTATTAATCAAGAAGAATCAGATAACAAGATATGAAAGTAGCGATTATCGGAGCCGGCAATATGGGCGGAGCTATTGCACGCGGGCTGGCACAGGGCCATTATGTAAAAGCTAGTGACATTATAGTAACTAATCCCAGCACACCCAAACTGGAAAAACTAAAGGCTGAGTTTCCTGAAATCCATACTTCTTCCAATAACAGGGATGCCGCTGATGCAGATGTAGTGATTGTTGCTGTCAAGCCGTGGAAAGTAGAAGAGGTGTTAAAACCTTTGCGTCTTCGTCAGCCACAGATACTGGTTTCGGTAGCAGCCGGACTGACATTCGAGGATCTGGCACATTTCGTTGATCCGGAAATGCCTATATTCCGTGTTATCCCGAATACAGCCATTGCCGAACGTGCCAGTATGACCTTGATTGCATGTCGCAATGCTACAGAGGAGCAGACTGAAGCCATGCTGGGAGTCTTTAATGAAATGGGGCTTGCCATGCTGATAGAAGAAAAGCAGTTTGCCGCTGCTACATCGCTCGCTTCGTGTGGTATAGCGTATGTCATGAAGTATGTACAAGCTGCCATGCAGGCTGGTGTAGAAGCAGGATTGCGTCCGGCTGAAGCCAAGAAAATGGTGGCTCAGACATTGGATGGTGCTGCACGTCTGCTTCTGCGCGATGAACATACACATCCGGCGATTGAGATAGAAAAAGTGACAACACCGGGTGGAATAACCATCAAGGGAGTCAATTCACTGGAGCACGACGGATTTACTTCGGCTATTATCAAAGCTTTTAAGGCAAGCATGTAATATCTCCATTCTCAATACTCAATATTATGAAAAATAACATTCTGATAACGATGGCTATCCTGATTCTTGTCGGTCTTGCTGTACAGGGAATTTTTGGAGTGGCAGCGGGGATATTGGTATCCTCCATCATCGGTATCATTTATGGTACTGTAAAAAAGAACAGGCAGTTTGTAAAGTGGTCGGTGACAGCTCTCGTCATCGACCTGATTTGCATCGTGCTGTTCTATGTAGGATTGGCAGGAGGAATGTAATATTTATTTTACGAATCCTTTCTTAGCCCATTTCAGACTGTTCCAGCGTCTGACGAAAAGAATGGCACGTATGTTTTCGTCGAGCAGGAAGGCACACCACATGCCGGCAAGGCCCCATCCCCAGTGGATGCCCAACAGGTAACTGAAGCCGACAGAAACAGTCCATTGTACGGTAAATCCCATGTAGAAGGGGTAGTTTACGTCACCTGCCGAACGTAGCGCATTGGTGGCGTAGATGTTTACGGCGCGTCCTATTTCTACTACTACATCGATAATCATGACTGTCACCCCCAGACGGATAATTTCTTCATTGTCTGTCAAGAGGCTGAATATGAAATGTCCTCCTGCTGCCCAGATACATGAAAGAACGAGCGAAACCAGTATGGAAAGCCGCATTACATATTTCCCCAGTAAATAGGCTGCACGTATTTTCTTTTGTCCTACCAGGTGCCCGATGCTGATTGCTCCTCCCTGAGCCATTGCAATGGCAAACAGATAAACGAACATAATAATGTTTACACTGTAAGTGCGGGTTGCCAGTGCATTATTTCCCAGCATGTTGATCAGATAAGTAATTACTACCTGAGAGAAGCTGTAGGAGAGGTTTTCGCCGGCTGATGGCAAACCTACTTTCAGCAGATTCTTCAGTTCAATCCACGGGAAAGGACGGAAATATGCAAGCGGAAAACTTGGTATATGTTTACGGAACAGGATAATGAATAGTACAATCATACTTACTCCCCGGGCTACGGAGGTAGATATTGCAGCTCCTTCAGCGCCAAGTGCCGGCATACCGAACTTTCCGAATATCAGGGAGTAGTTTCCCACTATATTCATGATATTTACCAGCACGGTGACCAGCATGGGATATATGGCTTTATTGGCACTGCGCAGCGATGCAGAGATCGTGAGTGATATTGCCTGAAAGAAAGCGAATGCACCCACAATTTCCATGTAGCCGATACCATATTTCAGCAATTCTGGCCGAAGCCCCATCCATCCTAATAGCGTGGTGGCACCGAAATGGAGAATGATACTTATTAAAACCCCTACGACAAGATTCAGGAGCAATGAAACTCCTACTACTTGTATCATGTTCTTCTGCATTTTTGCTCCCAGATATTGAGAACATAATACGGACGTACCGATATTGATAACTTCGAATACCAGGAAAGCAAACATAACTATCTGGTTTACTACTCCTACGGCAGCTACACTCTCGTCTGAATACTGGCTGAGCATGATTGTGTCTACTGCTCCCAGCATCATTATCAATAACGTTTCAATGAAAATCGGGATAACCAGTTTGGTAAGTCCTTTACGAATATTTGTCTGTTGAATTGCCTGTTCCACTAGATAATAAAAAAATCCGCGTGCAAAGTTACGACTTTTTTACACGCGGAGGCTTGACCTAAATCATTTTCTATTTATGGAGGAATGTATATTTTATCTGCCTATCAAATTCATAAATTCTTCCCGAGTTTTAGCTTGATTGAATGCTCCGGTAAAATCGGAAGTTGTAGTTACAGAGTTTTGTTTTTCTACTCCTCTCATTTGCATACACATGTGTTTGGCTTCTACCACAACCATTACTCCTAATGGGTTGAGTGTTTCCTGTATGCACTCCTTTATTTGTAAAGTCATGCGTTCTTGCACTTGAAGCCGGTGTGAGAATATATCTACCACTCGTGCTATTTTGCTTAACCCGGTAATATATCCATTAGGTATATAAGCTACATGGGCCTTGCCATAGAAAGGTAACATGTGGTGCTCGCACATGGAGAAGAAGTCGATATCTTTTACGATGACCATCTGACTGTATTCTTCTTTGAATTTTGCAGCCCTCAGCACCTCTTTAGGGTCAACTTCATAACCACGAGTTAAAGTCAGCATAGCTTTTGCTACGCGTTCTGGAGTTTTAAGCAAACCTTCACGTTCAGGATCTTCCCCCAATAAAGAAAGTATTTCCTTATAGTGCGACATGAGTTTCTGCACTTTCTCTTCGGGGAATTTCATCAGATTCGTATCAATCATTATTCAATGGGTATATTAATTTGTTCGCGTACGATTGCTACTTCTTTAAACTCACCGCTTGCTTTTAATTTACGCATGGCTACGTGTGCTTCTTCTATACTTTTAAAGTCACCGATGCGGCATAACCAGCGGGGAGGTTGAAAATAAGTATATACCGGCATATCGGGAAATTCTTTTTTGACTTTATTGGCCATGGCATTTGCCTCATTCCGTGCTACTCGTGAATTGTTTCCTGCATATACCTGTACGCGGAAGCCTCTTGCCTTTAAGGTTTTGGGAGCTCCGGAGCTTGCGGCATTACCTGCATAGCGCAATCCTATCCGAGAAGTGATGTAGCTGTCCTGATGTACACTGACTACCCCTTCTCCCGGCTGGCGGGTTTGCAGACTTTCTATGATGTTTCGCTGTGCGTTTGCGACGCTTGCTGTAAACAGGAACACAAAGGCTAATAAATATTTTATCATACCGGAATATTCTATGAATGTGAATAAGAGTATATCACGGAAGAGACAGATTTGCCCTTCCGTGATAAATAGTTATAATTCGCTTAATTATTTAAAAGCATCGATGATACCTTTGAAGTCAGCAGCTTTCAATGCAGCTCCACCGATCAAACCACCATCAACGTCTGGGTTAGCGAACAATTCTTTTGCGTTTGACGGCTTGCAGCTACCACCGTAAAGGATAGAAGTGTTTTCAGCAACTTCCTGACCATATTTAGCAGCAACCAAAGAACGGATATGAGCGTGGATTTCCTGAGCCTGTTCAGGAGTAGCAGTCTTACCTGTACCGATAGCCCATACTGGTTCGTAAGCCAAAATAACTTTACCAAAGTCTTCTGCTGACAGAGAGAATACAGAAGCCAGCTGAGCTTCTACTACTTCATTCTGCTTGTTAGCTTCGCGTTCTTCCAGAACTTCACCGATACAGAAGATTGGTTTCAGGTTATTTGCCAAAGCCAATTTAACTTTTTCTTCCAGGATTTCAACTGTTTCGTGGTAGTAAGCACGACGTTCAGAGTGTCCCAAAATAACGTACTGAGCTCCAGTAGAAGCAACCATTTCTGCAGAAACTTCACCAGTGTAAGCTCCTGATACTTTGTCTGCACAGTTTTCTGCACCTACGCCGATAATGTTTTTGTCAACGATAGGAGTTACAGAAGCCAAGTGGATGAACGGAGTACAGATGATAACATCGCAGTTTGGTTTGTCTGCTGTTAATACTTCGTTCAGTTCTTTTGCCAAAGCAATACCTTCTTGCAGGTTCTTGTTCATTTTCCAGTTACCTGCTACAATGTTTTTTCTCATTTTGTTTAAATTTTAAAGGGTTTATATAATTAGTTTTCTTTATTGGCATTTTCTTTCTTGGTTTTCCGCTTGTGCCATCTCAGCCAGGCAAGATCGCATAAGGTAAGGAAAATCAATGGGCCTGCAAACCATCCCAATACCTCAATAAGTTTATGACTGGCAGTTTTGGGATTCAGCTCTCCTATGGGTAGCTGGTTTAATGGCTTGTTCAATATATATTCGTCAGGTAGTTGGTTATTGCTCCATTTGTTGATAACCACTCCTTTTTTCAACAATACCAGTCCCGGGTTGGAACGGATGATGGTTTTTAGTGTAATTTCATCAGTCAGGGCAAACGGATATTCGGCTCCTGTATTGTCTTGCCACATGGCAATGTCTTCGTCGGATGAAGCAGTAAGACAAAGGAATCTATATCCATGTTCCAGACTGTAGTCGTATACTTCATTTATTAGATCGATATCGCTGTCGTCTGCATTTCTCAGGTGAGGAGCTACGAGCAGGAATGTATAGCTTTCATCATCCAGAATCATATCAGTCAGATCGGTTCCGTCTTCTTGCGACATAATCGAGAAGTCGTGGATAGGAGGTTCGTAGCCTTTTTCCTTGATGCGAGTTTTCGAATCAATGAATGTCCAGGTTGTATCCGATGGGAAATTGTCTATGGTAAATTCTTTTTCTACTCCGTCTTTGGCATAGATGAAAGTTGTTTCATAGGTTGTAGGCTTTTCACCTTCAGGTATTTCCATTCCTTTACGTATGTCAGCTCCGATATGGTAAGGACGAAAGTCAAATACCGGGAGTTCACGTATGCAATATAGGGTATATATGATAATAAATACAACTCCGTAGAGGGCAACCAGCCAGTCCACTTTCTCGCTGACAAGCTTTACGATTCCTGTTTTTCTCCATTTGAACACAGAAATGGCGGCAATAAGCAATACGATATTTTTCCAGAATGTTTCCCAGTTTGTCAGTTTTACGGCATCACCAAAACAACCGCAATCTGAAATCGGATTAGCAATAGCAAGCCATAAAGTAAGTGGAGTCATAAAAGACATTACAGCCAACATGAGAGTAGGGGTTATTCTGCGGTGTATTCCGAACAGCATGTAAAATCCCAAGGCAAATTCGAACACCCCCATAGCCATTGCTCCCAGATAAGGGAATGCGTCAGGTATCAGGTGTTGGAATCCCCATGCTTCCAGATAATCTTGTATTTTGTAAGCTGTTCCGTAAGGATCATTGGCTTTTATGAATCCGGAAAAGATGAAAACACCTGCCAGTAAAAAGCGGCAAATGCTTACCCATACAAAAATGGCTCTATGTAAATGTTTATTCTCCAAATTCCAGTTTTATTAATGCGAATACTGAGTAATTTATCATATCCATATAGTTGGCATCTATACCTTCGGATACCAGCGTATTCCCACTCAGGGCTTCTATTTGCTTAGTGCGATAGATTTTCATCAGAATCAGGTCAGTGTACGATGTAATCCGCATGCTTCTCCATGCTTCATCATAATCATGGTTTTTGGCAAGCATCAGTTCTAATGCTGCTTTAGCATGCTTATCGTACTGCTCAAGTGCCTGTTGCTCGGTCATATCATCAGTTTCAGCATATCCTTGTTCCAGCTGAATTAACCCAATGATGCCATAGTTTACAATAGCAATGAACTCCGGACGTATACCTTCGTTTACCAGTGTGACACCTTTGATTTCGATACTCCGAATACGGTTGGCTTTGATGAATATCTGATCGGTTACAGATGAAGGACGCATTATACGCCATGCAGCGCCATAATCGTGTAACTTCTTCGCGAACAAATCCCGACAGATTGCAATCACATGTTCAAATTGCTGTTTTGTATCTTTCATACACTATAATCCAAATATATGTCGCAAAGTTACGATTTTTCAGAAAAACCGCGCAATAAAAATGCAACATTTGTCGTTTGGGTGGATTGGAGTTGTAGAAAAAAGGATGAAAACTTAATAAACTCTAATTGCTTGAACAAAAGATTTTTGTATGATGTTGTCTGTATTATTTTTTATGTAACTAAACCTAACCTGAAAAATTAAGATTTTATGAAAACTTTAAAAATCACATTTGTAATGCTGATGACAGCATTGTTCTTGGTTCTCCCTTCATGCAGCAAGGATGATGTAAATGTAACTCTTACTCCATCTGAAGAGGTTGTAAATGCTTTTCAACAAAAATATCCGGATGTGAAAAATGTCAAATGGGAAATATTGGTCGGTGCTTATGAAGCTGAATTTATATATAGTGGAACGTATTCAGAAAACGGGCAGCATATTGTACTCGATAAAGTAGAAGCGCAGGCATATATCACTCAGGGAGGAAAATGGATACGTTCTGAGTTTGATGTGACGAAGGATTATCAGGATTCTTCTTCTTTGGTTGTTCCTCGTGCTGTTAGAGAAACTATTGCAGCAAAAGGGAAAAAGGTGGATGATGTGAAACTTTTTGACTGGTCGGACCGTAATGATTATTTTTATGTGGAATTTGATGAGCCTGACTCTGAACTCTTGATTAACTTCGATGGGACTCTTTATTAAGTTCCTGTTTTTCATTTGTATAGACTGATAGACTGATGCTTGCCTAAGTCCTTGTTTTATAACGATATACATAAGGTAAACGTAGTAAAAAGTAGGTTGGATAACAAGGGAAACGTATTCTTGTAGTAGTTGCCGATGAGTGGTAGTCGTAAAAATGTATCTACTTTTGGCGAAACGAAATTTATATAGCTATGAAACTGAATACACTTTTGTTATCCATTTCTTGTGCGGCTTTGACTTTACCGCTTTTTGCTCAGAATACCCGTATGGAAACTTTTTGTAATCCGCTGAATGTAGATTATACGTATATGATTTACAATTCGGATAAGGATATTTCATATCGTTCGGGAGCCGATCCTGCCGTTGTGGAATTTCGTGGTGAGTATTATATGTTTGTCACTCGTTCACATGGCTACTGGCATTCTACAGATTTGCAAAACTGGAATTTTATTCCGGCTCCTGCCAACTGGTATCCGCAGGGATGTAACGCTCCTGCTGCACATAATTATAAAGATTCATTGCTATATGTATGCGGCGATCCCTCTGGGTCAATGAGTGTGCTTTATACAGATGATCCAAAGAAAGGTAACTGGAAAGGAGTTCCTGCTATTTTGCACGATTTGCAGGATCCGGATTTATTTATAGATGATGATGGTAAGGCTTATATGTTCTGGGGATCATCGAATGTTTTCCCTATTCGAGGAATAGAGTTGGATCGTAACCATCGTTTCTTGCCAAAAGGAGAAAAGAAAGAGCTTTTTGGACTTGATTTGGCAAATCACGGTTGGGAACGATTTGGAGAAAATCATGTAAGCGACTCTGATCTGGGAGGTTTTATAGAAGGCCCCTGGATGACTAAACACAATGGAAAGTATTATTTGCAATATGGTTCTCCCGGAACCGAATTTAATGTATACGGTGACGGAGTTTATGTAGCCGATCATCCAATGGGCCCTTATACGTATCAGAAACATAATCCGGTATCGTATAAACCTGGTGGCTTTATGAATGGAGCAGGTCATGGAAGCAGTGTACTTGGTCCTGACAGTACATACTGGCATTTTGCATCTATGTCTTTGTCTATCAATGTAAATTGGGAGCGTCGTCTTTGTATGTTCCCTATGGGTTTTGATAATGACGGTATTATGTTCTGTGATACTCGTTTTGGAGATTATCCTCATTATGCTCCAGCCGTACCAGGGAAAAAAGGAGAGTTCCGCGGTTGGATGTTGCTTTCATACAAGAAGCCTGTCACAGCTTCTTCTTATGTAAAAGAATATACTCCTGCTGCCTTGACCGATGAAAAGACAAAATCTTTTTGGCTTGCTGAAGCTAATAATGATAATCAGTGGGTGATGATTGATTTGCAGAAAGAAGCTGAAGTATGTGCTGTGCAGATTAATTATCATGATTATCAGAGCAATATGTATGGACGTTATGAAGGATTATATCATCGTTATTATGTAGAAGGCTCATCCGACGGTAAAAATTGGAAGATTCTGGTAGATCGTCGTAGAAGCTACAAAGATACTCCGAATGACTATGTCGAACTGGCACATCCTGCAAAAGTCAGATATGTACGTTACCGTAATCTTCATGTACCTACTCCTCATCTGGCCATATCAGAATTGCGTATTTTTGGTAAAGGAACAGGAAAGGCTCCTAAAAAAGTTGACGGATTAAAACTGGTTCGTCAGGCAGACCGCAGAGATGTAGCTATCAGTTGGAAACCTGTTCCAGGTGCACAAGGATATAATGTATTATGGGGAATTGCTCCAGATAAGTTGTATAGCTCGTGGATGGTATACGATGAAAATGAATTATTTATGCGTTCGCTTACAACAACACAGGATTATTATTTCTGCGTGGAGGCATTCAATGAGAATGGAGTAGCCGAACGTTCTGAAATATTACATTGTAAATAAGAAAAAGAGAATATAGAACGGGAATTTGTAAAAGTCATTCGTAGCACAGCAAGCTATGAATGACTTTTGTTTTATCTGCAAAATCTGTATATGGATATGATTGAATTTTAATAAATCGTGTATCTTTGTACTTAAATGTTATAAAAAATTCCTATGAAGTCAGTACTATTGAAGATACTTCTAATACTTTCGTTTCTTCCCTTTTCTCAGGTCTGGGGAGCTGATTTTATTCCTGCCATTACAAACTATACGGTAAAAGATTATGAGGGAGGTCATCAGAACTGGGCGTGTGCGCAAGGTGACGATGGAGTAATGTATTTTGGTAATAATAATGGCTTGCTGGTCTACGATGGTTTTTCCTGGGAACTTCACCGGGTTCCCGGTGGATATATTGTCCGTTCTGTTTTTGTTGATGGCGATAGAGTATATATTGGTTCTTTCGAAGAGTTCGGTTACTTTATTCGGAAGACGGATGGACAAATGCAATATCATTCTTTGAGTGCTGGGATTAAAGATAAAATAAGTTCTAACGATGAAATCTGGCACATCGTACGCCTGGGAGAAAAAATCTATTTCCAGTCGTTTACCGGCTGGTATTCGTACGACGGAAAGACTGTCAGCTACATGGACAGAAAAAGTGGATTCCGCCCTTTGTATTTTTATACTTGTCATGAAAAAGTTTATGCTCAGATGATTAATGGAGGTTTCTATGAGTTTGACGGGCAACGTTTTCATCTTCTTTTGGAGCGCACAGCTGTAGGTAATGACAATGTAGTGGCAATATTGCCTTATGGAAATAGCGGAATGGTTTTGCTTACTGTCGACAGTGGATTGTTTGTGTATGAGCATGGAACTGTTTCTGCACTTCGTACGGATATAGACGCTCAGTTGAGATGGGCAAAAGGCAACCGGGCTGTAATGGTTGGAGATTCTATATTGGCTATTGGTACGATTCTGGATGGTATTTATGGAGTAGATAAGAAAGGACATCTGCTTTGGCATCTTAACAGGGATAATCAATTGAACAATAATTCTGTAATGGGACTGTTCGGAGATAGGGAAAATAATCTTTGGGCAGCACTGGATGATGGTATTTCTTTTGTTCATACCAATACTTCTATAACATTGCTCACTCCTTCTGTCAGAGATTTGAGTATCGGTATGGTTTATGGAGTGGAAAGGGTAGGAGAAAAAATTTATTTGGCTACCAATCAGGGAGCTTATGAATATAACAGGCGTACAAGTGAAATTCATCTTCTTCCGCATACGTCTGGTCAGAATTGGTATGTAAAACAAATTGACTCTCAGGTATTTATTGGAAATGATATGTCTACGATGCTTGTGGAACAGAATGGAAGTATTCAGTCTGTTCCCGGAGCGTTAAATAGCACATGCATTGTTGAAGCGTCTATTAACGGACAAGAAGTGCTGGTAGAGGCCTCTTATGCGGAGTTGCGTATCTGGAAGAAACAAGCGGGGATATGGAAACTATCACATAATGTACAGGATTTTTATGCGCCGATTAAGTCGCTGGAAGTTGATGGTACTGGAACAATCTGGGCTTCACACATGTACAATGGACTTTATCGTATCAAACTGGATGATGATTTGCATCGCATAAAAGATTTGGAGCATATTCATACGTTGGGAGGCAAGCAGAAGTCCGGCAAAATTCATGTAATGAAGATTAGAGGGCGTATCGTCTTTTCCAATACAGAAGGATATTTCATGTACGATGATATCGAACGGAAAATCAAGCCTTATGATTTGTTGAATACTTCTGTTCCGTTTTTGACAGATGCCCATACAGCCGTAGATGTGCATAATAATGAAATGCTGTGGCTGATAAATTCACATGAATATGTTCTTCTGGCTTATCAGGAAGGAAAATTTGTAATTAAGCGTCGTATTCCGGTAGAAATGTTCAATTCTCCTTGTATTGAAGGGAATAATAAAATATATGTAGATGGAAACGATTGTTATTTGAATCTGAATAATAGTATAGCTTGTTTGCATTTGAACGAGCAATATATAGGTCAGAAGGCCTTGTCTGGTTTAAAAATCCGGCAAATATTGGCTTCTTCTTCATCCGGTAAAGAACTGGCATTGGATTTATCGCAGAAAACGACAATTTCCAGTGATTATCGTGACATATCTGTTCTTTTATCTTATCCGTGTTATGATCAGCCGGCTATTCGTTTTAAGTTTAAGCTGTATGCCAATAATCAGCTTTTGGTAGAAGATTCTCCCTTCCCGTCCGTTCACTTTGGAAGTCTGGAGTTTGATACATACACTCTGTGGGCTGGGGTATATAGTGATGATGGCCGTTTATTGGATGAAACGGAGTATGTTTTTGTTATCAATAAACCTCTGTGGATGTCTTATCCGATGTTGTTTTTATATCTTTTGCTGTTGGGAGGATTGGTTTACGGTGTAGCCCGATGGCGGGGGAAGGTCGTTGCTGAAAAGAAGAGAAAGGAATATGAAGCACATAAAATAGAGCAGAATATTAAATTGAGTGAGCAGCAAAGACTGATAGCTGAACAGCAGAAAAAATTGCTGGAGGCAGAATTGTCGCTCAAGGGAAAAGAGCTTGCCAGTATGGCATTAGGAACATTTGCCAAGCAGGAAATGCTGGAGAAACTTCGTCTGGTTGTGCAGGAGCAGTTAGCGAAATCGCAGTGCGGACGTAAAAACATGGAGCTGGTACTGAAGCAAATTAATGAAAATATAGTAGAAGAGGATTCGTGGGAAGTTTTCCAACAGAATTTTGACTTGATTCATCAGCGTTTTTTCCGTACGTTACGTGAACGCTATCCGAGCTTGACGGCAACCGATTTACGGTTCTGTGCCTTTTTGCGCCTGAATCTTTCCACTAAAGATATTGCTCAAATGACAAATCTGACAATACGAGGTGTAGAGGCAGCTCGTTATCGTATCAGAAAGCGTATGGAAGTACCCGATGGCATGAGTTTGGTTGACTTTTTGATAGAACTGAAGTGATACTTTAATTGCTTGATTATTAATGTCGATTAGCTGAAAAAAGTAGTAAAAAAGTAGTGTGAAAAGGCCTCGAAGTAGTAACGTCGTATTACTTTTTTTGTGAATCGTTAAGTTTATGTTCACCTTTGCCATCGTTTTGAATCATAACTTTAATCAATTCATGAAAAAACAATTAGTATTCATTCTGATGTCATTATTGTTCGTTGTTGGCGCTTATGCACAGCGAATGGTAACGGTTCAAGGTGTTGTTACAGATGCAACATTCAAGGAACCTGTAATTGGTGCTAATATTGTAGTGAAAGGCACAACGCTCGGAACCATCTGTGATGTAGATGGTAAGTATGTTCTTGAAAACGTTCCAGCAGACGGAACGTTGGTCTTCAGTTTTATTGGTATGAAAACTGTCGAAGTAAAAGTCGATGGTAAGACTACAGTTAATGTTGAGCTTTCTGATGATGTTCAAAAGTTGGAAGATGTAGTCGTTATTGGTTATGGAACCAGTAAAGCCAAAGATTTGACAGCTCCTATTTCGGTTGTAAAAAGTGATCAGATTGCTTCTCAGGCTACAACTTCACCGATGTCGGCTTTGCAAGGTAAAGTTCCTGGCATGAATGTCGTTTCATCGGGTGCTCCAGGTAGTGGTCCGAAAGTAACTATCCGTGGTTTGGGATCATTTGGTGACACTTCTCCTCTTTATGTTGTAGACGGTATGTTCTACGATAACATTAACTTCTTGAACAATTCTGATATTCAGGAAATTTCTGTATTGAAAGATGCTTCGGCTGCAGCTATCTATGGTGTACGTGCTGCCAATGGAGTTGTGATTATTACAACAAAGAAAGGTAAGCGTAATACAAAAGCGCGGATTACGTATAACGGTTATGTAGGTGTACAGACTGCTACCAATGTGCTTGATATGGCTAATTCGCATGAATATGCTACGTTAGTGCTTGAAGCTAACCGTCAGGCGTATGAACCGCTGGTTAAAGCTTCTATCGAAAAATTCGGCGGTGATTATGATTCGTTGACTTTTGGAGCTGATACTGACTGGTATGATGAGTTGCTGCGTCCCGCATTGATGACTAATCATGGAGTAGATATTGCCGGAGGTAGTGAGAAGGCAACATATGCAGTGGGTGTAAATTATCTGTATCAGAATGGTATCATGGATACCCGAAACAGTTATAACCGTCTGAATTTCCGTGCAAATTTTGATTTTGAAGCAACAGACTGGTTAAAAGTAGGAAGCAACATTGTTATCAGTAACTCAGAACAGTATAATGCAGAAAATTCAGCTTGGCTGGCTGCATACAATATGCCTTCTTTAATTCCAGTATACGATTATAGCCGTTCGGATGATGAGGCTTTCCCTGAAAAATTTGCTTCTCCTCAGCAGATTGGTCTTACTAATAACTTCTCGAATCCGGTAGCTATTGCAAAATACAATAACAATAGCCTGAATGAGAATTTCCAGGTTATGGCAAATTTCTTTGCAGAATTGAATTTAATTCCTAGTAAACTGAAATTCAAGACAAGTTACAGCCAGGACTTCTCATTGATAAGAGGACGTGTATATGTTCAGCCTTATCTGGTAAGTTCGTTGCAACAGAATTCAGAATCAAGATTGACCAAGACAGACACAAATTATTATAATTATATATGGGATAATACATTGACTTATACAGATTCTTGGGGTAGTCATAATCTGAATGTCTTGTTAGGACAGTCTGCTCGTCAGGAACAGATGCGCAAGCTGGAAGGAAAAGCAACCAATGTTCCAGGTGACTATGATGAATATTTATATCTTACTCAAGGTAATGCAACAGGACGTGAGGTAAGTGATGACGGTTCTTGCTATCGTGGATTGTCTTATTTTGCTCGTGCTAGTTATGATTATGCAGGAAAATATTTATTGTCTTTGACAATGCGTGCAGATGGTAGTTCCAAGTATCAGAACAAATGGGGATATTTCCCTTCTGTGGGTGCTGCATGGGTAATGAGTGATGAAGATTTCTTTAAGAAGCAAGAAGTAATTGACTACATGAAAGTACGTGCTAGCTGGGGACAGCTTGGTAATGACCATGTTTCTGCCAGTGATGGATTTGCTTCAATTGTAACTGGTACATCTGCTTCAGGTGTATTTGGAAATACTACATTGCCTGGTTTCCAGAATACAAGCTACTTTAGCTGGTTAGGTTGGGAAAAAGTAGAAGAATTCAATGTTGGTGTAAACTTCGCTGTACTTGATAGCCGTCTGAATGTTGATGTAGATTATTATAATCGTATGACAAAGAATGCTGTTATCAGCACAACCTTGCCTTTCAGTACTCAAACTTTAGCTGGAAACAATGGTGAAATTGAAAACAGTGGTGTTGATATTCAATTAAACTGGAGTGATAAAATTGGCAAAGATTTCAGCTATTATGCTGGAGTAAACTTGTCTACTCTCCGTAACCGTGTAAAGAGTTTGAATGGTGCTCCTTATATTTATGGCGGTAGCGCTGAGAGCCGTACCATAAATCTGGTAGGAGAGGAAATGCAGTCGTATTATGGATATAAGGTATTGGGTGTATATCAGAATCAGGCTCAGATTGATGCAGACCCGATAGCTAAGGCGAATGGACTGGAACCAGGTGACTTTATTTACGAAGACATAAATAATGACCAGGTTATAGATGATAAGGACCGTCAGATTTTAGGATCGAATATTCCGAGATTGACTTATAGTTTCAATTTAGGTTTCCAATATAAGAATCTGGAATTCTCTCTGTCAACATTCGGACAGGCTGGAAATGAAATTTATAACCGTAAACGTGCTGTACGTTACACTCAGGCAAACTTCAACTTCGATAAAGACTTTTATGATAACCGTTGGACAGGTGAAGGTTCTACCAATACTTATCCGTCAGCAAAAGGTATGCTGAAAGCATGGAACAATAGCCATACAAATTCTTTCTTTGTTGAAAAAGGAAACTTCTTCCGCATACAGAATATTATGTTGGCATATAATTTCCGTAATATCCGTATGGGAGGCTATACATTGCCAGGAGTTAAACTTAGCTTGACTGCTGATCGTCCGTTTACTTACTTTACCTCTAACGGATTCACTCCGGAAATTAGTCAAAACTTTGGTTGGGATGAGGGAGTTTATCCTTTGGCAGCCACTTGTACTTTTGGCTTGACTATTGATTTCTAATAAATTGCTAAACACGTTAAGTTATGAAAAGTCTTAAGATAAAAAATATATTATTGTGTGCATTTGCTGCCACAACATTATTGTCTTCCTGCTCCGATTTTTTGGATAAATTGCCGGAAAATAAGGTAGACGAAGAGAAAGTTGACTATACGAACCTGAATAATATGTACCAGCCGGTGTCTGGTGTTTATGCCAAATTGCGTCAGAGAGGTTCTCACTGGATTGTATGGGGAGCTACAGTAGTACGTGATGATGATGTTTCTACTGGACGAATTGATGATCAGGCTGATTTGGTGGCTATTGATCAGAGTTATAATTATAATGCAGGTTTTTGGGGAACCAATGAAGCATGGATGGTTTACTATGATATCATCAAAGTTGCAAATGCAGCATTGGAAGCCCTTGATAATTATGCCGTAAATATTGTTTCGGAGGCAGATGGAAAACGTTATGAAGAATATACAGGTGAAGTAAAATTTATTCGTGCATACTGCTATTATCGTCTGACAGAGTTATTTGGTCCGGTTACTATCTTGCGTGACAATAAGCAGACAGATATGACTCGCTCTACAGTCAATGCTGTTTATCGTTATATGCTGAGTGATCTGGAATACTCTATGACATATTTGCCACGTATCCGTCCTAATGAATATACAGACCGTATCGGAGCTGTTTCTGCTTTTACAGCTGAAATGCTGGCTGCTAAAGTTTATATGGAGCAGGGAAACTGGTCGGAAGTTGAAAGACTGACAGATGATATTATTGGTAGTAAGAAATTCTCTTTGTACAGTGATTTCAACAATCTGTTCAAGATTCCGGGTAAGCTTTGCGATGAATCTTTGTTCGAAATGCAGTTTACTGACTTTGGAAATGGTTCGGGAGAAGTTGTTGTTTCGGATAGCTGGTTCACATTCCAGGGACCTTTGAATGATGGTAATATATCTGGATGGGGCTTTATCAGTCCGACCAAGGCTTTCCGTCAGTGGGCTGCAGAACGTGGTGAGACTATCCGTGCTACTACTACTTTCTTAATGGCAGGTGAAACTACTCAGGAAGGTGATTTCATTAAAGCACCAGCTAGTGATGTTGCTCCAGATTGCTTCAATGGCAAGGCATATACTCCGTCTAACCAGATGACTGAAGGTCGCACAGAGTATGGAACAAATAATAATATTCGTGTATTCCGCTATGCAGAAGTCCTTTTGATGAATGCGGAAGCTAAAGTTCGTCAGAATAAAGATGGTGATGATTCATTCAATTTGGTTCGTAAGCGTGCAGGAATGCCTGAACTGGAAGATGTGACACTTGACCAGATTATGGACGAACGTCGTATGGAACTTGCTTTAGAATGGGGTGAACGATATAACGATTTGCGTCGTACCGGAAAACTGAGTGAGGTATTAGGTCCGTTGGGATGGACTTCTGGAAAGGAATATTATCCGGTTCCTACAGCTCAGATAGACATCTCTTCTACTTTGGAAAATGAGCCAAAGGATGAATAAAGGTAGATAGTTTTTTTGAAGGTAGCTTTCAGGAGTTTATCACGTATGTGCAGGTGATGCTCCTGAAAGTATTATAAACCGATAATCTGTAAATTCTTATGTGGAAATATTTTTGTGGTCTGTGTGCATTGTTTTTGCTTTCATGCACATCTACGTCCAAAGAAAAAACTTTAAGTATAACCGAACAGACAGCATTTCGTCCGGATTCTTTTGCTTCGGACAGTGTGATGTTAGATTATATACAAAAGGTGCATTTTAACTATATGTGGGATGGAGCAGAAAAGACATCCGGTCTGGCTCCTGAACGTATTCATCTGGATGGGAACTATCCTCAGAATGATTCCTCAGTAGTTACTACGGGAGGAAGTGGATTTGGTATCGCAGGTATTCTGGTTGCTATTGATAGAAAATTTATTTCTCGGGAAGAAGGAGTAGCACGTTTACATAAAATCGTTGACTATCTTACACGTGCCGATCGTTTTCACGGAGTATGGCCTCACTGGCTTGATGGACCGACAGGGAAAGTTAAACCTTTTGGAACGAAAGATGATGGAGGCGATCTGGTGGAAAGCTGTTTTGTTATGCAAAGCTTACTTTGTGTCCGCCAGTATTTCGAAAATGGAAATCAGGAAGAGCAGCAGTTGTGTACAAAGATTAATAGATTGTGGCATGAAATGGAGTTCGACTGGTATCAGAATGGCAAGGATGTCATCTATTGGCATTGGTCGCCCAATTATGGCTGGGAAATGAACTTTCCTCTCGAAGGCTATAATGAAGCTTTGATTGTCTATGTATTAGCTGCATCTTCACCTACTCATCCTGTTCCTGCTTCTGCATATCATAATGGATGGGCACGAGGAGGAGATATCAAAACTTCAGCTACACCATATGGACTGCCTCTGGAATTGAAGCATAATGGTGCGGAAGAATTGGGAGGACCGTTATTCTGGGCTCACTATTCGTATATAGGACTTGATCCTCGTAAGATTAAAGATAGATATGCTGATTACTGGAATGTAGTACGGAATCATGCTTTATCCGACTATAGATATTGTGTCGAGAATCCTAAGAAATTTAAAGGTTATGGTGAAAACTGCTGGGGACTTACAGCCAGTTATTCTGTGAAAGGATATGCTGCACATTGTCCGGGTGAAAATGATTTGGGAGTAATTACTCCTACTGCAGCTTTATCTAGTTTCCCTTATACTCCTGAAGAATCAATGCGTGCCTTGAAATATTTCTATTCAAAAGGTGACAGCATATGGGGAACTTATGGCTTTTATGATGCATTTTCAGAAACGGATAACTGGACTGTACCGCATTATCTGGCCATTGATCAGTGTACGATTGCGCCAATGATAGAAAACTATCGTAGTGGATTATTGTGGAACTTGTTTATGAGTTGTCCTGAAATTCAGGCAGGACTGAAGAATTTGGGTTTTGAAGTTAAGAAGTGATTTATTTTAATTAGAAAGAAATAATGAAAAAGACAACATTCCTTTTAGTGACTTCTTTGTGTATGTCGGCTGCTATGTTTGCCGGGAACAAGAAATCACTGTTGCCTAAAGATGAGGGTAATATGGATAAGTTCGTGACCGAACTGATGAGCAAGATGACTCTTCAGGAAAAATTAGGTCAGTTGAACTTGCCTGTAACAGGTAATATAACAACGGGACAGGCTAAAAGTAGTGATGTAGCCGGAAAAATCAGCCGCGGAGAAGTAGGAGGCTTATTTAATCTGAAAGGAGTAAAGGCAATCCGTGAAATGCAGGAACTGGCTGTTGAGAAAAGCCGTCTGGGCATTCCCTTGCTCTTTGGTATGGATGTAATTCATGGATATGAAACAGTTTTCCCTATTCCTTTGGGACTTTCTTGTACCTGGGATATGGAAGCAATAGAAAAATCTGCTCGTATTGCCGCTGTTGAGGCGAGTGCCGATGGTATTTGCTGGACTTTTAGCCCGATGGTAGATATCTGTCGCGATGCACGTTGGGGCCGTGTTTCAGAAGGTAATGGAGAAGATCCCTATCTGGGCTCTGAGATTGCAAAAGCTATGGTCAGAGGCTATCAGGGAGAGAAGATGGAGAGAAATGACGAAGTGATGGCTTGTGTAAAGCATTTTGCTTTATATGGTGCTATCGAAGCTGGTCGTGATTACAATACTGTAGACATGAGCCGTAACAGAATGTTTAATGAATATTTTCCTCCTTATAAAGCAGCAGCAGAAGCTGGTGCTGGTAGCTTTATGAGCTCATTTAATGAGGTCGACGGAATACCTGCAACCGCTAATCGCTGGTTGATGACGGATGTTCTGCGTAATCAGTGGGGATTTGACGGTTTTGTAGTTACTGACTATACGGCAATTGCTGAGATGGTTGATCACGGTATCGGTGATTTGCAAGAAGTATCTGCACGTGCACTAAAGGCTGGTACGGATATGGATATGGTAGCTGATGGTTTCATCGGAACACTCGAAAAGTCGCTGAAGGAAGGAAAAGTCAGCATGCAGGATATCGATACAGCTTGTCGTCGTATGCTGGAAGCTAAATATAAGTTAGGTCTGTTTAAAGATCCGTATAAATATTGTGATTTAAAACGTCCGGCTAAAGACTTATACAATGCAGAACACCGTGCTGAAGCTCGTAGAATAGCTGCAGAATCATTTGTTTTATTGAAGAACCAGAACAATCTCTTGCCTTTACAGAAAAAAGGAAATATTGCATTGATTGGTCCTTTGGCTAACACTCGTACCAATATGCCTGGTACATGGAGTGTAGCTGCTACTCCTCAGCGCTATAGCACACTTCTGGAAGGACTTCAAAGAGCTGTTGGTAATCAGGCTAATGTTCTTTATGCACAAGGAAGTAATTTGATGTACGATGCCGACTATCAGACTCGTGCTACGATGTTTGGTCGTGAAATACCTCGTGGAGATGATAAGAAGCTATTAGAAGAAGCCTTGAATGTTGCAGCACAAGCTGATGTCATCGTTGCTGCATTAGGAGAATCTTCTGAAATGAGTGGTGAATGTAGTAGTCGTACAGAGTTGGAAATGCCTGATGCGCAGAGAGATTTATTGGATGCTTTGTTGACAACAGGTAAACCTGTTGTGTTAGTTCATTTTTCAGGACGTCCTACAGTAATGACATGGGAACAACAACATGTTCCGTCAATCTTGAATGTCTGGTTTGGAGGAAGTGAATCGGCTGATGCTATATGTGATGTCTTGTTTGGTGACGTTTGTCCAAGTGGAAAGCTTACAGCAACCTTCCCACAGAATGTCGGACAATTGCCAATGAACTACAATCATAAAAATACAGGTCGTCCTCTTGCAGAAGGAAGATGGTTTGAGAAGTTCCGTAGCAATTATATTGATATCTCGAATGATCCTTTATATCCTTTTGGATATGGATTGAGCTATACAACATTTGCTTATTCAGATATGCAGTTGAGTGCGGATTCTATGAATAAACAAAATGGTGAGCTGACAGCTTCTATTACAGTTACGAATACAGGAAATTACGATGCAGACGAAATTGTTCAGTTGTATATCCGTGATATTGTTGGCAGCATTACCCGTCCTGTAAAAGAGTTGAAAGGTTTCCAGCGTATACACTTGAAGAAAGGAGAAAGTAAGAAAGTTTCCTTTAAGATTACTCCTGAACTTCTTAAATTTTATGATTACGACCTGAATTATGTCTGTGAGCCGGGAGATTTTAATGTAATGATAGGCTCAAATAGTCAGGATGTGTCTGTCTTGAAATTTACTGTTACAGAATAAAGAGAAATAAAAAATCTCTAAAAGAACAGATTATAAATTATATAAAAAGTCATAGCAAGATTTATTTCTGAGATCATGCTATGGCTTTTTCTTTTTTTATCCTCTCCCTATTCTGAAAAGTATTATGCTATGCCGTATGAGATGCTGAATAACATAATTGACATATATAAATACATTTATGTCATGGATGTATACAATAGGGAGGCCTTTAGCAATTTACATATTTCTTGTGTGTTACATGATTGTCAGTTTTGGATATAAAAAAAACGTATTGTTAAATTATCTTTGCTGCAACTTAAATGAGTGAAAGACGTTTAATTAGATTATTAAAGATATGAAAAACCAAATCTTAATCCTGTTTATAGGGTGTTTATTCATATTTAGTGGGTGTCACAAAGTAAAACATGAATCTGATTTTGCAAGCTATGCCATGACGTTAATGGATAGTACTTTGATGTATTATAAAGTACCTGGTCAGGTCCTGTTTTATGAAACATATCCTAAACGTGATGCAGATCTGGTTACCTATTTAGCAGGAGCTGACACCATACGTAAGAATAGAGTTGCTTATTTATGGCCGACTTCAGGTATGTTTTCAGCTTTGAATGCTTTGCAGAAAACTACAGGTGATAAGAAATATGAGAACATGATTGAATCTGTAATCTTACCGGGCCTGGAATGTTACTTTGATTCATTGCGTGTACCGGGTTGTTATCAATCTTATCTTACAGAAAGTGGAAAGTCGGATCGTTTTTATGATGATAATCTTTGGTTAGGATTAGACTTCTTGGATCTGTATGAACAAACAGGAAATGATGCTTATTTAGCTTCAGCACGCAATATTTGGAATTTTATAGAAAGTGGTTGCGATTCAATTCTAGGAGGTGGAGTTTACTGGTGTGAGCAAAAAAAAGAATCTAAGAATACATGTTCGAATGCTCCGGCAGCAGTGCTGGCTTTACGGTTGTATTCATTGACTAAAGAGAAACACTTTTTTAGAATGGGGCAGGATCTATATTATTGGACGAAGAAGAATTTACAAGACCCTGCTGATTTTCTTTATTTTGATAATATTACTTTGGATGGTAGTGTAAATAGAACCAAGTTTCAATATAATGCAGGACAGATGTTGCAAGCTTCAGTGCTATTGTATAATCTGACAAAAGAGGATTTATATTTAGAAGAAGCGCAACGTTTGGCATCGGCATGTGGTCAATATTTTTTTGAAGACTTTGTAGCTGAAGATGGCGAATCATTTAAGGCAATAAAAAATGGAAATGTTTGGTTTGTTGCTATTATGCTGAGGGGATTTGAGGAGCTGTATAAAGTAGATCGTAATCCTGTTTATTTGAATAGTTTTAAGGGAACATAACCCCAATCAGAATATGCTGTTTGACGATGATTGCTTTGTAGAAAAAAGAAATGAAAGTAAAGATACGAAGTGGTTACTTACTCAAGCAGCGATGATAGAAATGTATGCAAGATTAGCAAAAATAAAGTAAAATATAATAGTTATGAAAAACTCAGTTAGTTTAAAAAGTGTATTGTTGTGTACACTTATTGGAGCCAGCTTTATGTCAGAAAACGGTTATGCTTCTTCGTTAGTAGAGCCATTTCCTGTTGCAGTTCGTGAGAGTACACAAGATTATGTGTCACAACGTCCGGAAGTTTCAAAACGTTTATTTCATTCGAAAGCTGTTGAGGCTAAGATACAAGAGGTAAAGAAGCTATTGACTAATCCTTATTTAAGATGGATGTTCGAAAATTGTTTCCCGAATACCCTTGATACTACCGTGCATTATCGTACTCAGGATGGTGATGATGATACATTTGTGTATACGGGTGATATTCATGCCATGTGGTTACGTGATTCTGGCGCACAAGTATGGCCATATGTAGATCTGGCTAATGAAGATCCGGCTTTGAAAAAAATGCTTAGAGGAGTGATTCTTCGTCAGTGGAAATGTATCAATATTGATCCTTATGCAAATGGGTTTAATGATGGTCCGGTTGGTGGAGAATGGATGAGTGATAAAACAGATATGAAACCAGAACTTCATGAGCGTAAGTGGGAGATTGATTCTTTGTGTTATCCTTTACGTTTGGCTTATCACTATTGGAAAATTACAGGTGATGCATCTGTCTTTGGAGATTTATGGCTTGAAGCTATTCAAAATATATTGACTACTTTTAAGGATCAGCAACGTAAAGACGGACGTGGCTCATATTCTTTCCAAAGAAAAACAGAACGTGCTTTGGATACGATGACGAATGAGGGATGGGGAAATCCGGTGAAGCCTGTAGGTTTGATAGCTTCTTCTTTCCGTCCGTCTGATGATGCTTCTACTTTCCAGTTTCTGATTCCTTCTAATTTCTTTGCTGTTACTTCTTTGAGAAAAGCGGCAGAAATTTTAAAGCAGGTTAATAAAAAACCAGAGTTAGCTAAGCAGTGTACTGATTTGGCTGATGAAGTTGAGAAAGCTTTACGGAAGTATGCGATTTACAACCATCCTAAATATGGTAAGATCTACGCTTATGAAGTAGATGGATTTGGAAATTATCTGTTAATGGATGATGCAAATGTTCCTAGTTTGCTGGCAATGCCTTATTTGGGAGATGTTGATGTAAACGACCCTATTTATCAGAATACACGTCGTTTTGTCTGGAGTGAAGATAATCCTTATTTCTTTAAAGGAAAAGTAGGCGAAGGAATAGGTGGACCTCATATTGGTTATGATATGGTATGGCCTATGAGTATTATGATGAAAGCTTTTACCAGTCAGGATGATAAAGAAATTCAGTCTTGTATAAAAATGCTGATGACTACGGATGCGGGAACTGGTTTTATGCATGAATCTTTCCATAAGGATAATGCAGAGAAGTTTACTCGTCCTTGGTTCGCATGGCAGAATACATTATTTGGTGAGCTGATACTGAAATTGATTGCAGATGGCAAACTGGAACTGCTGAATGGAATAAAGTAATAAGATGATAATTTGTATTCTATCTTATTTTTCGAAGCTTTATATAGAAGATGTATAACTTTAAATCAATAAAAATGAATACTAATTTAAAAATGTTAGCTGCTCTGGCGGCCATTACATTAACCTCACCTGTTGCTACTCTTTATGCAACTGTAGGCGGTCAGGAAGTATCACAAGCTGTGATGACAATCCGGGGAAATGTAAAGGATGTAAATGGAGAGCCGTTGATAGGAGTCAGCATTTCAGTGAAAGGTAGGTCGGGACAGGGAACTGTTACCGATATAGATGGTAACTTCACCCTTCAGTGTGAAAAGGGAAATGTGTTGTCTTTTTCTTATATCGGATATAAGACAACAGAAGTGAAGGTCGGAAATAAGTCTGATCTGATGATTACATTGCAGGAAGATACGGAACAACTGGAAGAAGTTATCGTTGTAGGATATGGTACTACTACGCGTAAAAGTGCAGTAGGTTCTGTCAGTCAGGTAAAATCTGAAGCAATCACTAAGCGTCCTGTTGCTAATGTTACACAAGCCTTACAGGGTGCAGCACCGGGAGTAATTGTCCAACAGACAAGCTATAACCCTAACGATAATAAAACTAACTTTAATATTCGAGGTATCAGTACGCTGAATGATAATAGTCCGTTGATTGTAATTGATGGAATTGTGTCTGATGGAGGAAGTTTCAATAAGTTGAACCCGAATGATATTGAGAATATATCTGTATTGAAGGATGCTGGTACAGCCGCTATTTACGGATCACGTTCGGCAAATGGTGTAATCGTGGTAACTACTAAATCTGGTAAAAAGAATGAAAAACCAACAGTACGTTTAAATGGTTCTGTGGGTTGGCAAAATCCTGATATTTTATTCTCTCCGGTAGCTGGGTATCAGAATGCAACCTTAACAAACTTGGCTAATACAAATGTTGGAAATGATCCGAAATTTACTCCAGAGCAGATTCGTGATTTAGCTGCACATCAGAGTGAAGAAAGTTGGTTCTACGATCAGATTATGCGTACAGCTTTACAGCAGAATTATAATCTGAGTGTTTCAGGTGGATCTGCTAATACGACCTATATGGTTTCTATGGGATATTTTGATCAGGAAAGTAATTATGTAGGTAACAAGAACTTCGGAGTGGAACGTTATAACTTCCGTACAAATATAAATACAGAGGTTGGGCGTTTCAAATTGAATGCAATTCTGGCATATACGCGTAATAATAGTATTAGTACTACTGGTAGTAGTCTGGAAATTGACGCAGAACGTGTTCCGACTTACTATTATTATAAAATGAAATCGGCAGACGGACGCTATTTATTGAATGATATTTTATCTGAGTTTAACCCTTTAGGAGCGTTGGAAGCAGGCGGATTCAATAAATATCGTAATAATTACTTAAATGCGAATGTTTCTGCTGAGATGAAGATTATTGATGGGCTTTCTTTAAAAGGAGTTTTGGGAGCAGATGTAATCAATGATACTCGTTTTACCAGAAATAATGCTGTAGAATATTATGCAAGTGAAGACGCTACTACTCCAAGACCTGTTAATTTAGCGAATAATAAAACCAGTAACTGGAATAGTGATGCGTATCTGATAAATACTCAGCTTTTATTGAACTACAATAAAACTTTTGGTAAACATACTGTAAATGGACTGTTTGGTGTTACAAATGAATCGTATACCTATACTGCCAATGAAATTGAAAAGAAATATGTTGATCCAGATTTAGGAATCGGTACAGATACTACTACGGGAGAAGCTGGTAATATAACAGGAAAGACTTCTGTAGACGATACTAATCGTACTAGCCTTACTTCTTTGTTGGGTCGTGTCGGATATTCTTATGCTGATAAGTACTATGGAGAGTTCAGTTTCCGTTATGATGGATCTTCGAAATTCCATAAAGATTACAGATGGGGATTCTTCCCTTCAGTATCTTTGGGATGGCGTTTATCAGAAGAAAACTTTATGAGTTTCTATAAAGAGAAGGTAGGCGATTTGAAGTTACGTACTTCATTTGGTATACTGGGAAGTCAAGCTATCGGTACTTACGACCGTTTTACAACTTATACAGTATATGATAATAATTATGCTTATGGTAATTCGGTTGTTTCAGGAACTGGCTTTGCTTTAGGATTGAATGATTTGACTTGGGAAAAAACAAAAACATTTAATATAGGTGTAGATGCTTCTTTTTTCAATAATCAATTGAATCTTACATTTGATTATTTTTACAAACGTACAACTGATATTTTGATGAAGCCTATAGTTCCTACTGTTTTTGGAACAGATATGCCAATGGATAATATCGGTGAAATGCAAAATCAAGGATGGGAAATAGGTATTAACTACAATATACGTACAGGTCAGGTTCAGCACGGCTTTAGCCTTAACTTGAGTGACTCTTATAATAAGGTTTTAAAATTCCCTGGTCATGAGCAAATTACAAAGATTGATGAACTGGAACGTATCATTCGTGAAGGTGTACCTTTGAACTCTTATTATGGTTATAAGACTGACGGATATTTCCAGAGCTATGAGGAGATTGAAGCTTCTGCTATTCCTGTTGGAGGTAAAGTGCAACCTGGTGATGTGAAATTTGTTGATAGAAATAACGATGGAGTTATTGATTCAAAAGACCGTTTTATCTTAGGAAACGCATTCCCTCGATATACATTTGGATTTACTTATAATCTTTCTTGGAAAGGACTTGATTTCAGTATGTTCTGGCAGGGAGTTGGAAAACGTGATATGATGTTGCGTGGTGAATTGATTGAACCATTTCATGAAAATTATTCATATAATATATTCAAACATCAGCTTGACTTTTGGACTCCAACAAATACGGATGCAACCTGGCCTCGTCTAGCAGCTCCAGGTTCTGACTCGAATAAAAATAATTATAAAACTGGTTCTGACATGCAGATTCTTGATGGTAAATACATGCGTTTGAAGAATTTGGTGATAGGATATACACTTCCTAAATCTTGGTCGAAGAAAGTGGGAATGGAAAAACTTAGAGTATACGTAAGCGGAGAAAACTTATTGACTTTCAGTAATAATAGTTTTATTGATCCTGAATCAACTGAGTTTGACTCTAAGATGTCTGCAGGTGGAGCTAATAGTGGACGTTCTTATCCGACATTGCGTTATTATGGTTTTGGTATTGATGTGGAATTTTAATAATGTGACTTTATGAAATTAAAAACATATATGTTGTATGTTGTAAGTGCAATGATGTTATTGGCTGCTTGCAATGACATGGAAAATGTACCTACAAATAAATTTACTGATAATAGTTATTGGACATCGGAGGCAAAGGCACAGAATGTGGTGAACATGGCCTATAGCCAGATGTATGATGCAGGGAAAATGTGGTCGGATGAAAGTTTGAGCGATAATGTAATTGACGGCCGTACTGTAACTGATCAACGTGCTATCCGTAAAGGGCAGGCAACACCTTCTATAGGTGTTTTTGATAGTGAGTGGAAAAATTTGTATGGTGGAATTAAAACTTGCCATGTATTTTTGGAAAAGGTAGATTTGGTTCCTAATATGAATCCTGCTGCAAAGGCTCGTATGATAGCTGAGATTCGTTTTATCCGTGCTGCTATTTATTTCCGTCTTGTAAATTTCTATGGTGATGTACCATTCTTTACAAAAGACATAACACTGGATGAAGCAAATTCAATAAGTCGTACATCTGCTGCTACTGTTCTTCAGTTTATTCATGATGAATTGGAAGATATTAAAGATGATCTGCCAATTAATACTGCTTTATCGGCAGACGAACAGGGTAAAATTACGAAAGGTGCAGTAAGCATGTTGCAGGCACGTGTATACTTGATGGAAGGAAACTGGGATAAAGTAATTACCTATACAGATAATCTTATCAACAATCAAGGTGAATATGGTACCTATGACTTGTACCCTTCTTACAGAGGATTGTTTGAGGAAGAAAATGAGTATAATCAGGAAGTAATAATGGACCGTTCATATGTAAAGAAACTCTTGACTTGGGGAGATATGGTAGATATGGCTCCATTGAGTGTTGGAGGTAGAGCTATAAATCGTGTTCCTCAACAGTCGTTGGTTGATAGTTATATCATGCTGAATGGAAAGAGAATCGATGAACAGGGAAGTAATTACAATAAAGATTATCCATATGCCAATAGAGATCCTCGTATGACTGCTACTATTATATATGATGGATATGATTGGAGCGGTAATGTAAATGATGGAAGCCAGGGTACTGTTATACATATTGATCCCAATACTTCGACAACTGTTGATAAATACGTTTATGGTAGTAATAATACCGCTACAGGTTACTATGTACGTAAATATTATAGCCCACAAGATGCCGGTGATTTGAATTCTGGCTTGAATATCATTACAATGCGTTATGCCGATGTGCTGTTAATGTATGCTGAAGCTAAATTCGAAAAAGGTGAATTTACTGAAGACATTTGGAATATGACTATCAAACGTATCAGAGAAAGAGCTGGATTTACTGATTCAGGTGCATTGGAATATCCTTCTCTGTCTTCAGATGATATGCGAAAACTGATTCGTAACGAACGCCGTTGTGAACTGGCTATGGAAGGATTAAGATGGTTTGATATTAAGCGCTGGAAGGCAGGTTCAGAATATTTGACAGGCAATGTTGAAGGTGCTACTTTTGATGGAGTTGGTACAATTCGTGTAGACTCTTATAACTTTAATGAACAAAGAGATTATTTATGGGCTGTGCCTCAAAGCCAGATTGACTTGAATCATAATTTGGCTCCTAATAATCCTGGATATGCAAACTGATTAACTTTAAATATTTAAATACTTATAATGATGAAACTAAGATTTTTTTATGTATTTGCAATGTGCATGACTGTATTGTTTTCTACATCATGTACTAAAGATATGGAATATAAGGATGTACAAGTTAGTCCTGTAACTCAGTTGTATGAACCGACAGATGGTCAGAGTGTAACACTGGTTGCTTCGTCTACAGCTTCACTTTTCTTTGAATGGGCTGCAGCAAAAGCTGAAGATAGTGGCTCGCCTTTGTATGAGGTTGTTTTTGATAAAGAAGATGGTAATTTTACAAATCCGATTTATCGTGTTGTTGCTGATAATAACGGGGTTCGTAATTATGCAACAATAACTCATAAAGTGTTGGATAAGATTGGTAAAGCTGCTGGTATTAATGGTGGAGAAACCGGAACTGTAAAATGGACAGTTGTTGCTTCCAGAGGTTTAAATTCAGCGATGGCTACTGAAGCAAGAACTTTGACCATTACTTGTTTGAAAGGATTTACTGAATTACCTAATCAGGTTTATTTGACTGGTGAAGCTACTGAAGGAGGAACAGATATTGCACAAGCAGTTCCTTGTTCGATGCCTAATGAATTAGGTGTGTTTGAAGTGTTCACTAAATTGGAGGAGGGTAAGTCTTATCGACTGGTTGATAATAACTCTGCTGATGCCAAGTCTTATTATATCAATGAAAGTGGTGTTATCATTGAAGGTCAGGGTGAAACTACTGTAAATAAAGGTGGTGTTTACCGTATTGTATTAGACTTTACAACGGCTTCTGTCAAGATGACTGAAATCCAGAGTATGGGATTCTTCTTCTGTCCTAGCAATGAGGTTACTTTTGAACTTCCTTATAAAGGTAATGGTGTATTTGAAGGAGAAGATCTGATTGAATTTAAACAGGAAAGCTGGGGTAGAGACCAGCGTTATAAGTTCTTGATGACATATGCTGATGGTACAACACAAATGTGGGGAACTAAGAATACAACAGATAGTGCTCCAGGAGAAGCTACAGCTGATGATCCTTATTTCTATATAGCTGAAACTCCTAATAACCAATGGGATCAGAAATGGAAACTGAATAATGAATTCGATGGAGCTGCTGATGGAGCTAATCCGGGAGCTGTTACTCGTATTTCTGTTATTTTCTCTGGAGATAATTATACACATCATGTAGAACTTGTTAAGTGATAGAACTATGAAATATAAGTTATTATTCTTTTTTATTACAGGAATGCTTTTAGCTTCCTGTAGTAAGATTGAAGATGAATATGTATATGATACTGGTTATGCTATAGACTGGAGTGCGGCAGCAGATAGTGCCAGCTCTACTTTGCCGGAACGTTTTTGGAATGAAGAAGGGTATTTTAATTATGAAAACGATGGAAATGGCACTGGTTTCCAGTATTGGCCACAGGCACAGGCAATGGATGTAATTATCGATGCTTACTTGCGTAGTGGAAATACTAAATACTCCGATCTTTTTACTCCATGGTATGAAGGTATTAAAGTAAAGAATGGCAATTCATATTGGAATAATTTTTATGATGATATGGAATGGATAGCTCTTACGATGGTACGTTTGTATGAAACCACTCAAGATGAAAAGTACTTGAATACGGCTAAAGAGTTATGGGGATATATTGAAGGTGGTTGGAATGAAGAGTATGGCGGTGGCGGTATCGCATGGAAATCTGATCAGCGTTGGAGTAAAAATGCTTGTTCAAATGGCCCTGCTGCTTTATTAGCAATGCGTCTTTATTCAGTAACTCAAGATGAAGTATATAAAAATTGGGGGATCAAAATTTATGCATGGCTGCGTGAGAATCTGTTTAACAAGGCTACTGGAGCTGTTTATGATAATTTAAATGGCGAAACAGGTGAAATTGGTAGTTTCTCATTGAGTTACAATCAGGGTACTTTCTTGGGTGCAGCACACGAATTATATAAGGTTACAGGTGAAGCAAATTATTTAAAGGATGCACGTAAAGCTGCTTACTTCTGTATTAGTGATGCTGGTATGATTGATAGTAGTAATAATGTGCTACGTGATGAAGGTTCTGGTGATGGTGGCTTTTTCAAAGGTATTTTTATGCGTTATTTCGTCAAATTAATCATGGAGCCGGATTTAGATGAGCTTTATCGTAAAAAATTTGAGACATTCTTTAATAATAATGCAGAAGTTTTATGGCGTAAGGGTGTAAATAAGTTAGATATTTTATTTAGTACTAACTGGACTACACCTGCTTCTGGTAGCACTCAGCTTGGTGCACAGACTAGTGGATGTGCACTTATAGAAGCGAGATCCTTGTGGGGTAAATAACTAGGAACACTTGGTCTTAAAAATGTAAAAATACAGAAGTCTTAAGATCTGATTGAAAATCTTTTTTCGAAACTTTTTTCTATTTCATGATAATAATCCATAGAAACAGAAAAAAGTTTCGAAAAGGATTTGAGAAACAATTAAAATCAATAATTGAAAAACACTTTATTTCATCGTGTAAATTTTTTAGTTTACCTCTAACATAAGTAATAATCTTAGATTTTGCTAAAGTTCTGATTGTAATAAATATAACGGCTATAAAGTTGAAAGATAGTTCCATTCAAAATCTTATATTTATTAGTCTTAGACATTTTAAGAACATTGATTTGGGCGATGTATCTTTCTCTTTTTGTAAACGTTATATCATACTTTTTAAAATCAGACAAAGGATATTTGTTTCTTGAATTTTTTTGTTGATTGGGGATTCGGGTATATAAGTAAACGGTGAAAAGGTTGGGATAATGTTTTTAATGGGAAATGATAGGTAAAATCAGGATAGAGATTATGTTAATATAAATTGAGATAGTAATGTCATTGGGTTATATCTCAATATCTTATAAACCAATGAAAACAAGGAAGTATATCTAATTAATGAAGCGTTTAGGAGTAGTGTACAGAAATTTTGTTTATTGATAACTTTATTTGGATGATAAGAATGCTATGAGAAAAGGAATGTTTTTGTTCGGATTTTTGGGAATATTTTGTTGTTGTTCTAATGTACAGGGAAGATCTCTTGATGTCCAATCTCCTGATGGAAAACTTAAGGTTGTAATCGATTTGAAAGAGAAAATATATTATTCTGTAATTTCTCAAAATGATACAATTCTTAAAGATTGTACATTGTCTATGACTTTATCAGATGATGTTTTAGGGGCAAAACCAAGTCTTCAAAATATAAAGAGGGGAAAGATTGACAAAGAAGTACTGCGTCCTATCCCATTAAAAAATGCATTAGTCCGGAATTATTGTAATACTCTTCGTATGAATATGAAGGGCAATTATTCTGTTGAGTTTAGAGCTTATGATAATGGAATTGCTTATCGTTTTGTAACTGATAGAAAAAATGAACTTGAGGTATTAGACGAAGAATTTACTATCCATTTCCCGACTAATTATTGGGCTCATTTGTCTGAGACTTCAGGATTTAAGACTTCATATGAAAATCCATATTCTCATTTGAATACAATGGATTATAAGTCGTCGGATGAAATGAGTTATTTCCCGGTTTTATTAGAGAGTCCGCAGGGATATAATATATTGATTTCGGAGGCTGATTTAGATGATTATCCTTGTATGTTTGTGAAGGGGACAGATAAGAATGGATTGACTGCTGTTTTTCCGAAATGCCCTTTGGAGTTTGGAGATGATGGAGATCGTAGCGTAAAGATTCTTAAAGAAGCTAATTACATCGCTAAGACAGAAGGAAAGCGAACTTTTCCGTGGCGTTTCTTTATGATTTCTTCCGATGATAAAGATATTTTGAGTAATGAAATGGTTTATAACTTGTCTTCTCCTTGTGAATTGGAAGATTATAGTTGGGTAAAACCAGGACAAGTAAGTTGGGAATGGTGGAATGGAGCTACTCCTTATGGTCCTGATGTAAATTTTGTATCCGGTTTTAATATGGATACCTATAAATACTTTATTGATTTCGCAGCTAAGTATCACATCCCTTATATATTGATGGATGAAGGATGGGCTTTGAGTACACGTGATCCTTATACTCCTAATCCTCAAGTTAATGTACATGAAATAATCCGTTATGGAAAAGAAAAAGGAGTTGGAGTCTTGTTGTGGCTTACTTGGCTTACTGTTGAGAACCATTTTGATGTGTTTAAAACTTTTTCTGATTGGGGAGTAGCAGGTATTAAGATTGATTTTATGGATCGTAGTGATCAGTGGATGGTCAATTATTATGAACGGGTGGCAAAAGAAGCCGCAAAATATCATTTGTTGATTGATTTCCATGGTTCATTCAAACCAGCAGGATTGGAGTATCGTTATCCTAATATTTTGTCTTATGAAGGTGTTCGCGGAATGGAACAAATGGGAGGATGTTATCCTGATAATAGTTTGTACTTACCTTTCATGCGAAATGCTGTAGGTCCAATGGATTATACACCTGGAGCCATGATCAGTATGCAACCTGAAGTCTATAGAGCAGATCGCCCGAATGCAGCTAGTATCGGAACTCGTGCTTATCAACTTGCTCTTTATGTTGTATTCGAAAGTGGGGTTCAAATGCTGGCTGATAATCCAACTCTATACTATCGCAATCCTGATTGTACAGATTTTATAACAAAAGTACCTGTTACATGGGATGAAACGAAAATATTAGATGCTAAGATTGGTGAATATGTAGTACTAGCCAGACGAAAGGGTGATAAATGGTTTATTGGTGCAATCTGTAACGGAAAGGAAGCTTCACGTAGATTTACTTTATCTTTTGACTTTTTGGATAAAGATAGAACTTACCGTATGACTTCATTTGAGGATGGTATTAATGCTGATAGACAAGCAATGGATTATCGCAGAAAAGAACAGCAGGTTAATTCTTCTGATAAATTAAATATTAAATTGGTACGTAATGGGGGATGGGCAGCTGTTGTAGAGTAAATTTTATATAATAAAGTGCTATGAAAACAAAACTGTTGGTAAAATATTTAGGTATAGGAATTGTTTCCTTTAGTTTAACGTGTACTCATATAAATGCACAGGATCGAGATTTTGGTGGTTTAAATCGTTATGCTCAAGAGAATAAAGATATAACTATTTCTCACAAAACTGTAAAAGTTGTTTTTATGGGGAATTCTATAACAGAGGGTTGGGTGAATACCCACCCTGCTTTCTTTACAGATAATGGATATGTGGGACGTGGTATTAGTGGGCAGACCTCATATCAGTTCTTGTTGCGTTTTCGTGAAGATGTTATAAAGCTATCTCCGTCATTGGTCGTTATTAATGCGGGTACTAATGATGTTGCAGAGAACACATGTGCTTATAATGAAGAGTATACTTTTGGAAATATAATATCTATGGTAGAACTGGCTAAGGCACATAAAATAAAGGTTATACTAACTTCGACGTTGCCGGCTGCTGCTTTTGGCTGGAATCCAGCGATTAAAGATGCGCAAAAGAAAATAGCTTCTCTTAATGCACGAATCAAAAAATATGCCTATCAACATAAGATACCCTATGTAGATTATTATGGAAAAATGGTTTATGGAGAAAATGGAGCTCTTAATCCTAAATATACAAAAGATGGTGTTCACCCTACTGCCGAAGGATATATAGTTATGGAAACATTAATAAAAGAAGCCATTGATAAAGTTTTATAATTAATGGTGATTTTGAAAACTGTCATGTTGATAAAGTATGGCAGAAGGAGTTTTCAGTGGGGTTGATAATATAATTGAATGTATTCATTTACATTGCATTGGCATTAGGTGGTATATGGATAGTAATAGAATATTTAGATGTACAATCTTCAATAGGTATGAAAAAATAGAAAATAAAATGAAAAATGAACTTTTAATATCAATCATATCTCTCATACTTTTTACAAGCTGTGAGAGTCAGAATAAACTGACAGAGTATGTTAATCCTTTATTGGGAAGTGCTACATTATGGGAAAAGGAAGATTTGGGCTATGTACGTAAGAAAGCAACGAGAACTTGGGGAGCAGAAACATTTCCTGGAGCAACGCTACCTAATGCAATGGTGCAGTTGAGTCCTGTAACTCAATATAGGAGTGGTGCTGGTTATCAGTATGAAGATAGTGTTATTTATGGATTTTCTCATACTAATAAAGGGCATTGGAACTTATTGCACGTTTCAATGATGCCTGTTGTTGGAGAAATTAGTCCGAGTGATTACTGTTCACATTTTAGTCATCAGAAAGAGACTGCACGTCCCGGGTATTATCAGGTTTATTTGGATAGATACAATGTAAATGTTGAACTTACAAGTACGTTGCGTTGTGCTTATCATAAGTATACTTTTCGTAAAGAAGATGCCAAGTCTGTATTAGTGGATATTCGTCGTTCAAATAACACTGTTACAGAATGGCATATCGAAAAATCAGGGGATAAGGTTTTTACAGGATATCAGGCTGGAGAAGGTAAAATCTTTTTTTATGCGACGACCAATTATGTAATCGATGACGTCGTAATGAAGAAAGACGGGCATCATGAAGTCGCTTTGGTTAATTTTGTCAATAGCAAAGATAGCAAACCATTGGAAATGAAAATCGGATTTTCATTTGTTAGTGTTGAGAATGCAAAAATGAATCTTGAGCATGAAATGCTTCATAAAGACTTCGCGCAAGTTGCTTGTGAAGCAGATGAAGTTTGGGAAAAGCTTTTGTCTAAAATACAAGTGTCAGGGGGAACGGAACGTGAAAAAAGCTTATTTTATTCTTGCTTGTATCATGCTTTTAAATGGCCGGCTTTACGAAGTGATGTAAATTTTGAATATACTGATATTGAAGGGAATGTGGTAAATAATGGATTTCATTATTATACCAATCCATCATTTGGGGATGACTATCGTAATAAGTTGACTTTGTTGGGAATGTTATCACCTGAGGTGACAATTGATGTTATTAAGTCAATTATCGATAAAGGAGAAAAGAGTAACGGATATATGCCAACATTTTTTCATGGAGATCATGCCTCTACTTTTATTGCGGGAAGCTGGTTACGTGGATTACGTGACTTTGATTTACAAAGGGCATATAACCTGATTTTGAAAAATGCTACGGTTCCAGGTAAAGGAGGACGACCTTATTTGGATGAATATATAAAACGTGGATGGATTGCAGAAAAAGATACGGTAAATGTTCCTACGCAAGATGAATATAAAGGTGCTGTAACAAAGACTGTAGAGTATGCTTATGATGATTATGCTGTAGCTTTGGTTGCTAAAGAATTAGGTGATAAGGAGAATTATGATGTGTTGATAAAACGTGCTAATAATTATAAAACTCTTTTCGATCCGGGTACAGGTTTCTGGCGTGGTAAAATTGAAGATGGAAGTTGGATTGCAGATTTTGATCCATATTATCCTTATTATCAGTACATGTACCGTGAAGCGAATGCCTGGAATGCGCTTTTCTTTGCTCCCCATGATCCTGAAGGAATGATTAAGCTCTATCCTAATAATAAGGCAGTTGAGAATAAATTGGATTCTCTTTTTACAGAGCCTTGGCATGGGTATGAAGTTGATAATATGACTGGATTTATTGGAAACTATTGTCATGGAAATCAGCCAGGACATAGTATTCCTTACACTTATTATTTTATCGGGAAGCAGGAAAAATCACAAGCGGTACTTGATTCTCTGATGGGGCACTATTATGATATGGGTAAGGATAGATTGGCATATGCTGGTATGGATGATGCTGGTGAAATGTCGTCATGGTATGTATTTAATGCCATTGGGCTTTATACATACTCTCCTGCAGATCCGGAATATATCGTTACAGTTCCATTATTTGATAAGGTTACGTTTTATTTAAAGGATAAACCTTTTACTATTGTGAAGCAAGGACATGGAAGAAAAATCCGTCAGATAACTTATGATAATGAGGTCGTTGATGGATATTTTGTATCTCACGGACAGTTGCAAAAGGGAAAGAAACTTGTCATTACAGTTGATTAAAATTTATAAGGAAGCTAGTTATGAAAAAAACTTTAACGATTCTGTTTATGTTATGTTGTGTCTTTGGAGTATTTGCTCAGAAAGATATAACTTATTGGAATAAAATGGCTAATGGTACTTCAGAAGCACTTATCAAACATTTTTGGGGAGCTAGTTTTGAGGGCTACGAAAAACGCTATTATTTTAATTATGGTAGCGATCTTTCTGATATGTCAACAAATAACTATTGGCCACAGGCACATGCAATGGATGTTCTGGTAGACGCGTATATGCGTACTGGTAAATCGTATTATAAAGAACTTTTTCCTTTGTGGTGGGAAGGTATGCCCAAATATAATTTTGCCGGAAAAATGAATCCCAAAGATCCTTGGTGGAATGTTTTTGTTGATGATATGGAATGGATCGTATTAGCACAAATAAGAATGTTTGAAAGTACAGGGGAGAAAAAATATATAGAGAAAGCGAGACAAGTATATGATGATTGGATTTGGCCTACATGGGGACCGGAAGATGAAGCTCCCTGGTTTGGTGGGATTACTTGGAAGACGGATGTCGCAAAATCAAAAAATGCTTGCTCTAATGGACCGGCTGCATTAATTGCTGCTCGTCTTTACTCTTTTTACGATCAGGCTCAATTTAGCGATGGCAAGATTAAAAATGCCTACTTAAATGAAGCTATCAAAATTTATATTTGGGAGAAAAACTACTTATTTGATCGTAAAACAGGAGCTGTTTATGATAATATTAATGGAAAGGGTGAAATTCAGAGAAACTGGATATTTACTTATAACATTGGAACCTTTTTAGGAGCTGCCCATGAGCTTTATAAAATAACAGGTGATAAGCAGTATTTAGATGACGCAGTAAAGGCTGCCAATTTTGTTGTAGAACAATTATCACAAAATGAAGGTTTGTTGCCTGATGCTGTAAGTGGCGATGGAGGATTGTTTCATGGAATCTTTTTCCGTTATTTTGTTAAGCTGATCAATGATCACTCTGTAGATTATTCAGATAGAAAGAAGTTTCATGAGTATATCACTCGCTGTGCCACTGTAATGGCTACTCAAGGAATTAATCCCAACACCATGTTATATGGAGGACGTTGGAGAAAGGCTCCTGCAGATAATGAAAAAGTAGGGTTAACTCCTCATTTAACAGGATGTATGTTGATGGAAGCGATGTGTGTTCTACAACCTTTATGATTTTCTTTAAAGTGGAATGTTTAGGCAGTATAGTTCATATTGCCTAAATGTTTGTTATACGAATACCTATAATTAAATGAAATCATGATATTTAATTTATCATTTAAATGAGTATTCATAATATAATGATGTAAGCAATAGTAATATGGTAAATTTAAAGATAGTTGGAGTTTTAGGAATGTTATGTTTTACGGGATGGTTATCTGCCCATAACGTGAAAATGGAAAAGGAAGTAATAGTCGGTGATGGTATTGCTAAATTTGTTCCAAAAGGTTTCAATCTGAGTCAAATGCCTTCTTTTGCCTTGAAAGCAGAGCCTCAGGAAAAAGGTATGTTACCTTCAAATTGGCAGCTTTATCCTATAGTGGAAAAGAAAAAAGGACATGCTAGTGCCTATTTGGACGTACCTCAAGGTACTAGTCTTTATGGTGGCGGTGAGGTCACAGGGCCGTTGTTGCGAAATGGACAAAGTATCAAATTGTGGAATACAGATTCAGGTGCATATAGTGTTGATAATGGAAAACGCTTGTATCAGTCACATCCTTGGGTAATGGGGGTTCGTCCGGACGGAACTTCTTTTGGAATTTTATTTGATACACCTTATAAAGCAGAATTGACAACTACCGATGAACGTATTAATTTCGAAACAGAAGGTGAACTGTTTCGTATATTTGTAATAGACAGAGAGTCTCCGCAGGCGGTTATAAAAGGCTTGGCCGAACTTATCGGTACTATGCCTATGGTTCCACGGTGGGCTTTAGGATATCAGCAGTGCCGATTCTCTTATACACCAGCCAGTCGTGTAATTGAGGTTGCAGATACTTTCCGTATTAAGCGTATTCCTTGTGATGTGATGTGGATGGATATTGATTATATGGATGGTTATCGTATTTTTACATTTAATCCTCAGACATTTCCCGATCCAGCGGCTTTGAATCGAGACCTTCATATACGTGGATTTCATTCAGCATGGATGATAGATCCGGGGGCTAAAGTTGATTCAACTTACTTTGTCTATAAGTCAGGAACAGCAAATGATGTATGGGTTAAGACAGCGCAAGGAAAAGAATTCCATGGAGATGCCTGGCCCGGTGCATGTGCTTTCCCTGATTTCACTCAACCTAAAACAGTGCGTTGGTGGGCTGATTTATATAAGGACTTTTTGGATAAGGGAGTTGATGGAGTTTGGAATGATGTGAATGAACCTCAGATAAGTAATACTCCTACAGGAACTATGCCTGAAGATAACAAACATTTAGGAGGTGACAAGATTCCGGCTGGACCTCATTTGAAATATCATAATGTGTACGGTTATCTTATGGTTAAGGCATCTCGGGAGGGGATTATGAAAGCGCGCCCGCAAAATCGTCCTTTTATCTTAACGCGTTCAAATTTTTTGGGTGGACAACGATTTGCTGCTACTTGGACGGGAGATAATGCTTCCTGGGAAAGTCATATGACTATGTCTGTTCCCATGATTCTTACTTTAGGATTATCTGGTCAGCCATTTAGTGGGGCAGATGTTGGTGGTTTCTTGTTTAATCCTGATGCAGACTTGTTTGGTCGTTGGATGGCTTTAGGAGCTTTTTATCCTTTTTCTCGAGGGCATGCTTGTGCTGGTACTATTAATAAAGAGCCTTGGGCATTCGGACAAAAAGTAGAGGATGTATCACGTATGGCGTTAGAACGTCGTTATGTTTTGTTGCCTTATTATTATACGTTGCTTCATGAGGCCTCAGAAACTGGAATGCCTATTATGCGTCCTGTCTTTTTTGCAGATCCTAAGGATACTTTACTTCGTGCAGAAGAACAGGCATTTCTTATTGGAGAAAATTTACTGGTTGTCCCAGAATGGGCTCAGAATCCAGCTTTACCTAAAGGTATTTGGAGAAACCTGTCTTTGATTCCAGGTGATGATAAGGATTCATATCAGGCTAAATTAAAAATTCGTGGTGGCGCTATTATTCCGACAGGAAAAATTATACAGAATACGAATGAAAAATCGCTTGATCCATTGACTTTATTAGTTTGCTTGGATGAAAAAGGTGAAGCCCATGGTACTCTTTATTGGGATGAAGGGGATAATTGGTCGTTTAAAGATGGCAATTATAGCTTTCAGCATTTTACCGCTATTCGTACTGCTGATAATAAAGTGCAAGTTAAAATAATCCAAAAGAAAGGTAAGTATATCACAGAAAACAATGATATGGCTATTGTGAAGATTATTACAGATAAAGGCATATATCAAGCTAGTGGTAATTTAGTTGAAGGAATAGAAGTACAATTGTAATAACAAATAAAACAATTCTTATGAAAACTAGATTTTATTGCATACTTGTATTATTAGCATGTTCCATTACTCTTTATGCACAAGGTTATCAATGGGAAAAAGCTATTTCTTACCGTGAAGGGAAGCAAAATGCATATATGAAGCAAAAATGTTTGCTTGATGTATATTATCCGACTGATAAGAAGGATTTTCCCACCGTTGTTTGGTTTCATGGTGGAGGATTGACCGGCGGAGACCGTGAAATTCCACGTGAATTGCGTGAGCAAGGAATTGCTGTTGTGGGTGTGAGTTATCGCTTATGTGCCGGGAATAAAGATCCTAAGGCAATTAATGCTGATGTAACAACTGATGATGCGGTAGATGATGCAGCTGCAGCCACTGCATGGGTAGTAAAGAATATAGCCCGTTATGGAGGAAATCCTTCGAAAATATATTTAGCAGGACATTCTGCGGGAGGTTATTTAGTCAGTATGATTGGACTGGATAAAAGTCGGTTGGCTAAATATGGAGTAGATGCTGATAGCTTTGCTGCTCTTATTCCTTTTAGCGGACAAGCTATTACTCATTTCCAAAATAGACGTGATAGGGGAATTTCTGATTATCAGCCTTTAATTGATGAGCATGCTCCGTTATACTATGTACGTAAAGATTGTCCCCCTATCTTGCTGATATGTGGTGACCGTGAACGGGAGATGCTGGGACGTTATGAAGAAAATGCTTATATGTGGCGTATGCTTAAGATTATAGGTCATCCAGCTGCATATCTTTATGAACTACAGGGGTTTGACCATGGAACGATGTCACACCCTGCTCATTCTATATTATTAGAGTATATTCGTAACAGAGAAAAGGAAGTAGATAAATAGATTGGTAGGTATGGAGTGTCTCAATAGTTACATTACTCCATACCTATTGTATTATGTATTCTATAGAAGAATAAGGGAAAGATCAAAATAGTTTGATTCACTAATCTTTTTCACATGATAAATTGCAGATAAATGATTACTGAAAGATAAAAAACTGAAGTGGATGATCTGAATTAATTTTATTTGATATGAATGCAAATATTATATATCTCTTTCAATGCAATTTGTTATTTTCTATACCTTTGTACCTGAATATTGATTAAAAAATATACTATGATAAATGCTGTTATGAAATTTATAGGAGGATTGTTTTTTTTTCTGGTATGTGTAATAAATTCATTATCAGCTTATAATTTAAGGCAGGTTACTAATTCAGATGGTCTTACCAGTAGTGCTGTACTTTCTTTACTGCAAGATAGTAATGGCTTTTTATGGATGGGGACTTGTGATGGAGTGAATATATATGATGGCACAAAAGCATATAGTTGGAATGGTTGGGGGCAATTGAACTTATCTGGGTACATCATAGAAGAAATATTAGAAACTCATGATGGAGTAATTTGGGTACAGACAAACTATGGTTTGAGTAAAGTTGATAAAGAAAAACGCCTTGTTGTTGATTATCCCCAGTTTAAGGGTAGTTATATGATGGTCAAGAATGAACTAGGGGATCTGTTCTTCTTCTCAAGTAGTAATTTGTTATACGCTTTTAATGAAAAAAAACAAGAGTTTTATAGACTTCCTATAGGAACTTTGGATAGGGAAGATATTGTTAATCTTTATGTGAATGAACATTATCTAATTATTTTCCTAAAAAACGAGATTATATATTATCAAATGAAACATTCTCCGGAAGGAGAATATACCCTCTCTACAATAAACACTAGTGAAAAAACAGAGGTACGTTATGGCTTTGGAGATAAAAATCAGGTTTATTGGTTAGATAAAGATTATAATTTATTTGGATATAGTTTGGATAAGCCTGTAAAAAAGCTTATTTGTAACTGGAAAGAGGCATTGGATGGAAGAGGAACCATTGTAGATATACTTCGTGATGGAACATCTTTTTTTGTTGCGTTTCAAACAAATGGTTTATTGAAGATTTCTTTGCAGGCAAATGATAAGTATACGGTAGATGATTTAGGCATAAAGTCTGGAGTATTTCGGATCTTAAAAGATCGTTTTCAAGATATTGTGTGGATTGCGACAGACGGTCAAGGCGTATATATTTATTCTGAGGGGAAGTATTCAATTTCATCGGTAACCTATCAAGATCTAAATCAAAGTATAGGTAAGCCGGTTCGGTCTATTTTTTGGGATAATGAAGGTACATTATGGTTAGGTACTAAAGGGGAGGGAATTCTTAAAATTTATGATTTTTCTCCTCTGAAGCATAATATGAACTATAGGACAGAACTGATAAATTCTCAAGAAGGTGGATTAATAAATAATTCTGTATATGCATTTGCAAAAAGTTGCAGACCTATGTTTTGGATAGGACATGATGCTGGTCTCAGTTATTATTCATACCGAGATAGAAAAATCAGGAGCATTTATTCGCCAGAAAAAATCAATTACGTGCATGCAATATATGAAGAGAATGATTCAATTCTTTGGATAGCTACAGTGGGTACAGGAGTTATTCGTGCACGTATTGAAGACAGATCTGGCATCCCATATATTCATTCTTTAAAACGCTATACCATTGATAATGGGAATTTCTCATCAAATTATTTCTTTACTTTATTTGCAGATAGTCATGATAATATTTGGTTTGGGAATCGAGGATATGGGCTATTTCATATAGAAGGTGATAGTTTGGCTGCTATACCCTTGAAAAATGAATATTCAAGTAGGGTAGTAAATGATATTTTCTCGATTCTTCGCGACAAAGACACCTTTTGGCTTGGTACAGGAGCAGGGCTGATTAAGAAGTTGCATGATGAAGAAATGTTTTTTAGTCAGCAGGATGGATTTATTAATAGTACAATTCATGCAATGCTTCAAGATGAAAATAAAAGGTTATGGATTGCAACCAATGGGGGACTTATCAGCTTTGATGTGCTGAATAATAAATTTCAAAATTATGGAAAAGGTAGTGTGTTAGAAATATTGGAATTTAGTGATGGAGCTTCATTTTGCCAGAACAATACATTGTTTTTCGGAGGTATTAATGGCTTTATTACTATAACCAATAATGAAATGTACGTTTCTGACAAGGCAGCTGTAAAACCTCCATTACGCTTTACAAATATCAATATTTTAGGTGAACAAGGCATGTGTGTTGATGTACAGAGCTGGGGAGATAGACCTTCTCTATCATTAGAGCCTGATCAGAACAATTTTACGATATCTTTTCTTGCGTTAGATTATGTAAATCCAACTAACTACAGTTATCAGTATCGTTTGAATGAGAAAACGGAATGGATAGATAATGGAACGAATAACAGTATTTCTTTTACTCAAATGAATTATGGAGATTATCTTCTTGAAGTTCGTTATAAGAATCAGACAACAGGGGAGTTTAGTCCTGTTTATTCTGTGCATATAACTATTGCTTCCCCTTGGTATTTAAGTACGTTAGCTGTCGTTATTTATGTTCTATTGCTTTTGTTGGCTGTATTGTTGTGTATTCGCTGGTTTTTATTAAAGCAACAGCGTAAAAAGCTATTAGTACTGGAAAAAATGGAGCAACAACATAAAGAAGATTTATATGAGGAAAAGCTTCGTTTCTTTACTAATATAACTCATGAGTTCTCTACTCCGCTTACACTTATATATGGCCCTTGTGAGCGCTTGTTGAAATATGACCATTCGGAGTATGTACATAAATATGTCTCATTGATAAAAGCAAATGCAGAGAGGTTAAATGCTTTGATTCAGGAGATTATTGATTTTAGAAGACTGGAAACGGGACACCAGGTTCAATGTATCCAACAGATAGATGTTTCAGCTTTATGTAATGATATTATTCATTCGTTTTCGGAGTTGGCAGAGCAAAACATGATTCAATTTGAAAATGTAGTGTCAGAAAATATTTTTTGGAATACCGACAGTAAAAGTTTGACGAAAATTTTGAATAATTTAATCTCGAATGCTTTTAAATATACCTCTGTAGGGGGACGTATTCGTGTAACGGTAGATGTAGCTGATAACCAAAGTTTACGTATTAAGGTGTATAATACGGGAAAAGGTATTCGTCAGGAGGATATTCCTTTGATTTTCAATAGATATAAAGTGCTGGATGGTGTAGAAGCTTCTACTATAAAGGGAATGACTTCTCGAAATGGTTTGGGACTTGCTATTTGTCATAGCATGGTTGAGTTGCTAAAAGGAGAAATACAAATTCAGAGTGAATATGGCAGTTATGCTGAATTTATCGTTCTGCTTCCAATGTTGGAACTGACATCAGAAAAGGTAGATGTTAATGATAATGCTATGCTCAACATTAATAACGTTTTGCCAATAATGAAATCTGATCAACTAGAACAAATTTCTGAAAACTCTACAGATCTGGCTTCATCAAAACATAAGATTCTAATAGTTGATGATAATACTGAAATGTTAATGTTATTACAAGAAGCATTTTCTGACAAATTTAGGGTTGTTGTTGCACATGATGCTGAGCAGGCATTGAAGGAAGTAAAGAATGATATACCTATGTTGATTGTTACAGATGTTATGATGCCGGGTATAGACGGTTTTGAACTGACGAGAAGATTGAAGCAGAATAAGCATACTATGTCTGTACCTGTAGTTATATTATCAGCAAAAAATTCTAGTCAGGAAAAGATTGCAGGGCTGGATGCTGGAGCGGATGCTTATATAGGAAAACCTTTTAATATAGACTATCTGAAGGCTGTGGTTGAACGTTTAATAGAGAATCGCAGTAAGATGAAAGATTTTTATAATACTTCTGCTTGTGCGTATGATTTTTCTCATGGACATCTGGTTAAGGCTGAAGATAAGGAATTTCTATCGAAAATAACAGAATATATAGAGAAACATGTGGACTCAGAAAGCCTTTCTTTGGAAGAGGTGGCTGAGTATATGCAAGTGAGTGTGCGAACTTTGTATCGTCGTTTTAAAGAAATGGATTTAGAATCTCCTAAAGATTACATAAAGGAATATCGAATAAATCTAGCTGCAAAACTATTACGGACAACTTCTCTGACTGTTCAAGTGCATATTCCGGAGCATACCCGTTCACATTCCGGTAGCCTATAAAGCATAAAAATAGCCTTTAAAAGCACAATTTTATATCCGTTCATCCCCTAAAAAGGATGAAAAAATGGATAACCAGACATTAAAATCTCAATTTTTCCGGAGCATATCCGTTCACCTCCGAGAATTGCACGTTGTAGCACCTTTTTTCCGGGGCATACCCGTTCACTTTAGACGTATGCTTTCAGATTTTCCGGAGTATATCCGTTCAACCGTGCATGGAATTGTCCGCGTATATCTTCGTTTCCGGAGCATATCCGTTCATTCTTTCCCCGGTTTCAGTTTCCTTTGTGCTGGTAAGCTAACAAGAAACAGCACAGTCATGGCAGGAACAACAAAGGATATGAGTCTGATAAAACAAGTACTCCAGCTCAAGCAGGCCGGAGAATCCAACCGCGGTGTAAGCCGCAAGTTACCGATAGACAAGGAAACCGTCAACGGTTATGTGAATACAGTAAAAGCCAACGGATGGAACATCAGCGACCTCCTTGAGATTGACGATCCCGAGTTGGAACGGATGTTCCATGCCGGTTCACCGGCATATACGGACAGGAGAATGGAAGAGTTCCTCAGTCTGCTCCCCAGATACAGGGAGCTGCTGGCGGATCCCAAATCCCATATAAGCCGTCAGGTCCTGTTCGATGAATACCGTGCGACTCATCCCGACGGTTATGGCAAGTCACAGTTCTATTATCATCTGAAACAGAATCTCGTTGCGAAGAAGGATGTCAC